>ERZ773248.385-NODE-385-length-59642-cov-8.252454_pt1 | contig 59642 bp, 50 predicted proteins | sample MGYA00580518_ERZ773248 | MGnify/ENA primary metagenome ERZ773248 (study PRJEB29015, sample SAMEA2737762) | human gut metagenome | biome: human gut; feature: human-associated habitat; material: faeces | place: China | collected 2012 ...
CGAGCATTTAAACCGCAGCGACTAAAGTCACAAATATAGGGTATCGGTTCTCTTCTCGGGCGTCTGTCTCTTAATGAATTAAATAGCAAAAAACCATTGACTTAACTGGAAAAATCCTGTATACTGATATTTACCGTGCAGCTGGGAAGTTAGCGGCGTCCTGTACCTGAAATCCGCTATAGCAGGAGTGATGGTCAGCCTCGGATGTCTTATTGATGGAGCTGCCCTTTATAAGTGGTGTTGACAATTGGGTCTCGCGCAACAGGAACCTCTGAACCGTGTCAGGTCGGGAACGGAGCAGCACTAAGGAGACTCTCCTGTGTGCCGTGAGGGTGCCTGGTTCGAGCTAACTGTAGAGGTAACGTCTGTTGGTAAGCATACAAAGCTGACCGCACGGTTTTAATAATTCGATTTTTATATTCACATAATAGAAAGCGTCATAATAATGAAGATTGTTATATATCTTTATTGCTATGACGCTTTTTTATTCAAGAATGCCTCCGCATTCTTGCTGAGAGATTTGTGTTATACAATGCATTGCATACTTTTACATGTTACTAGTTATTATCTCTTTAGGAAATCAGGCAGGAATCCTCGTTCACTTAATCGCCGAGTACTTTACTGATTATTCGTTTCAAACTTACAATTTTATAAAAGAAGCACAAAGCCAGTCTCGCAACCAGCTTTGTGCTACATTTTAATTCTAATTATCAGTCTGATTTTCTTCCTGTATCAGCTTGCGCTTTTTCTTTTTTTCTTTTTGAATTTCTCTTAATTTTCTAAAAAATGCTGAGAGCATTTCCGAGCATTCTTCTTGAAGAACGCCTCTTTCTACCTCTGCCTGGTGATTAAATTCCTGCATTTCAAGAAGATTAAGTATTGAGCCGCCACAACCAGCTTTCGCATTCATGCTGCCAATAACGACTCTCGTCACTCTCGCCTGCACAATTGCTCCGGCACACATCTGGCAAGGCTCCAAAGTGATGTACATCGTACAGTCTTCCAATCGCCAGTCTCCAAGCTTTTTACATGCTTTTTTCATCGCAAGAAGTTCTGCATGTGCAAGCACAGTCTTATCCTTATTCCGCTTATTATATCCTCTGGCAATTATTTTTCCATCATGAACAATAACACAGCCAATTGGCACATCACCAATCGCCTCTGCTTTTTTTGCCTGCTTAATTGCCTCTTTCATAAATTTTTCGTCTTCTGTATATTTTCTCATAAAATATTCTCCCATTTATGAAACTCATAGTCCCGTAAAATAGCGACGTACTTATTTCAATATTTTGTGATATCCTCCTGCCTACAGGTGGGAGCTTCCCTTCCCCAATAAAATCACCATAATCACATCAAAAAATACGTTTACAATAATCTGCCAAACTGTCGATTTATATTCCGTCTCTCAGCAGATACAACCAGTATCCAAAACTTCCAGTTTTCATACGATTCTCTGTAAGTGATAAAAATACTGGAAACTGATAAATTTCTGCCATATATTTTTCCCGATTCTCATAAATTCCCGGCACACCGATACAGTAGCGTTCTTCTCCTGCGTACCTTACTTTTCCTGCCAGAATATGATGATATCTCCCATATCCTTTCAAAAGGAACTGATTGCTTTTAAGTACGCTGGCTTCTTCCCCAAACTGTGCCAAATCCGCGGTTGAAATCCTGCATCCTTCATAAAAAGCGGTATTAAAAATATTGTCCACAGAAGGGTTCTTTTTCATTGCATTTATCCACATTTTTTCAAAATTATCAACAACAGAAGTGGCTTCTGGCTCAGTTTCTGCTTCTATTTTTATTTGGGGTTCTATTTCGGAGTCAATCTTCAACTCTGATTTTGATTCCATTTCAGCATCTGTCTTTAACTCTGATTTTGATTCTATTTCAGCATCTGTCTTCAACTCTGATTTTGATTCTATTTCAGCATCTGTCTTTAACTCTGATTTTAGTTCTAGTTCAGATTTATTTTTTGATTCAATACCATCTTCTGAAAATTCTTTTATTTTAACACTTTCTTCTATATTTGTATTATTGCTATGTGCTATATCATTTTCTGAATCAGGCAAGTTTTCCTCTGATTTTATGTTCTCTATCTTATTCTCAGCTCTCTTTTGAAAATCCTTTTCCTCAAAACTCTCTGTGTTTATCTGACCTTTTTCTTCTAAAATATTTTCCTCTGATTCTTGTTGCTCCTGTAACATTTCATCAGTAATATTTCTTGTTGATACTTTTTGTTTTTCTGACATCTTATCTGGAAGAATCTTTTCTGTCTCTGTCTGTTTTTCTGATATTTTACCAGCAATATCTTTTCCAGATTTATTTTCCTGCATTTGAGATTTATCTTTTGCAGAATTCACAATCTTATGCCACCGAAGAGGCTCCAAAGTTTCTGTCGGAATTTCCTCTCCAATCCATACACTTCCGTAATAAAAAGCATCCTGATAATAAAGTAATACTCCCGACTGTCCCTTTATCCGAAAACCAGCCGGAAGCATAGCTGCAGGGTAGGTCAAATGTATTTCTTCCTTATGTTCTTGCGTAATGAGTGTGTCTAACTGCCAGACTTGCCAGCTCTCTCCCTGCCGCTCATAAAAACATAATTTAAGCTCCATTCCCTGCAATAAACGCTCATCGTCTATCTGAATCGTCAGTTTAAGGCTGCCTGACTTTTGTTCTGCCTTAACAAACCCGAAGCATTCCTTTTTCTCTGCCTTTTCATAACGATACAAATAAGAAAGTATCCTTTGATAATCTGCCATGATGATACTCCTTTTTTCACTAATGTATTCTGCAGAATGACTTTTATGCCACCAAATATCCTGTAAAAATATACCGCAAATTGGGACGTGCAGATTGCAGGAATGATTTTTCAAACACGCTCTTATCTTCCAAGAATATCCGATAACTTTGCAAACTCCTCTAAAGAAAGCTTTTCTCCACGAATTGTCGGAGTAAGTCCCATCTCTTCAAGCGCCGCTACTGTCTTTTCCTTTGGAATACGAAGTTCGCTTGAATTATAAAGTCCGTTCTGCAGCGTTTTTCTTCTCTGATTAAAAGAAGCACGAATAATCTTAAACATAAATGCGGAATCATTTACCTTAACTGGTTTTTCCTGATAACGAGTTAAACGGATAACTGCAGAACCAACCGCAGGTCTTGGAATAAAGCAGTTTGGCGGTACATTTGCCACGATATATGGTTCTGCATAATACTGTACTGCTAAAGAAAGAGCACCATAATCCTTTGTTCCCGGTCCTACCTGCATACGGTCAGCGACTTCTTTCTGCACCATAACTGTAATAGAGTCCAGTGGTACTTCACTCTCAAATAACCCCATAATAATTGGTGTTGTAATATAGTAAGGCAGGTTCGCAACGACTTTAATTGGTTTTCCACCATTCTTTTCTTCTGCAATCTTGCGAATATCTACCTTTAAAATATCTTCGTTCAATACTGTAACATTATCATATTCCTTTAAAGTATCCTCCAGAATCGGAATCAGCTTTGTATCAATCTCTACCGCAACAACTTCCCTTGCCGCCTCCGCAAGATACTGCGTCATCGTTCCAATTCCCGGTCCGATTTCTAAAACAAAATCATCCTTTCCAATCTCTGCTGCACCAATAATTTTATCGAGTACATGCGTATCAATCAAAAAGTTCTGTCCATATTTTTTCTGAAAATTAAATCCATACCGCTGTAAAACTGCAATCGTTTCCTGCGGGTTTCCTAAATTCGCCATAAGACCTCCTTGGGCTGTCATAAGATTTTGAAAGCAATTTTATATTTGGGGAATCAATGTTGAAGTCTTCCCCTTAAATTTTTACTTAGTTTCTCTATAATAAGATAATAATACATGAAATAGATATCTCATTCAAGAGACGAAATCAAGAAAGGGACAATATGTAAAAGAGAAAGAATCCATATCTGTGGCCTGGGAGCAAGTGTTGGATGCGAGCGGTTAAGCGAACATTCAACACGCCGCGACGAAAGTCACAGATATGGATTCTTTCTCTTCCAGAGTTCGTCTGTCCTTCTGTTCTCCTAATGAATTAACCCATACAATCTCTGAGCATTTTCATAGGTTACATTTTCTACTTCTTCCGCTGTAATTTCCTTAAGTCTTGCGATTTCTTCAATCACCAGCGGCAGATATGCAGAGCTATTTCGCTTTCCTCTGTGTGGTGCTGGTGCAAGGTAAGGGCAGTCGGTTTCTACTACAATACACTCTAATGGAATTGCCTTTACAACTTCCTTCAGCACACGGGAATTTTTAAAGGTAACGACACCTCCTACACCAATGTAATAACCCATTTTTACATATTCTTTTGCCATTTCAGCAGAACCGGAAAAGCAATGAATTACACCGCCTGTCGTTCCGGCGTGTTCCTTTTTCATAATGTCAAATGTATCCTGCGATGCGTCTCTGCTATGTATAATTACAGGAAGTTTTTCCTCTGTTGCAAGATGAAGCTGTCTGATAAACCACTCCTGCTGTACTTCTTTTGGCTCTACATTCCAGTGATAATCAAGGCCAATCTCTCCGACTGCCACGATTTTATCCCTGTGACAATATTCCCGAAGCTGCTCCATCCGTTCCTCATTAAGTTCACCAACATGGTCTGGATGAATTCCGGCTGCACCGTACATAAAAGGTACTTTCGAAATAAGTTCTAAGGTATCCATCAGGTCTTTCCAGCTTGCACTGACATTGACAACCTGTGTCACGCCAGCATCTTTTAGCGATTCGAGAACGACCGCTCTATCTGCATCAAACTGTTTATCATTATAATGAGAATGTGTATCAAAAATCATAGTATACCTCTTTAATCCCTGGTTTGCCACAGGGAAAATAGACGCTCCCGAAGAGAGAAGATACCCTATAGCTGTGACCTTAGACCAAGGGTTGGATGCGAGCGTTTAAGCGAACATTCAACCTGCAGCGACGAAAGTCACAAATATAGGGTATTGCCTCTCTTCGGGAGCGTCTCCCCTGCCTGCGGCAACTCAGAATTTAATTAACAAATCTCTGCGCCTGCTGGCATCTTCTTCTCTGGTACCATCAGGGATAATTCCCCATTTTCGTCCTCTGCGCATAAGAGCATACCTTCAGAAAGTACACCGGCTAATTTCGCAGGTTTTAAGTTTACAAGAACCATAACCTTCTTACCAACCATTTCTTCTGCGCTATAATGTTTCTTAATACCGGAAACAATCTGTTTTACCTGGCTGCCAATCTTAACCTGGGAGCAGAGAAGCTTTTTAGACTTCTTTACTTCTTCGCAGGCAATGATTTCACCAACCTGGAACTGCATTTTTTCGAAATCATCAAATGTGATTTCTTCTTTTGGTTCGATGTCGATTACTGGTTCGTCATCTTTTTTCTCTTCTTCAGCTGGAGCCTGTCTTGAAGCATTCATCTCGTCTACTTTTGCCTGTACTTCTTTTGCATCAAGTCTTGCAAAAAGGATTTCTGGCTTGTCTGTTACTTTCTTTCCAGATTCGTAAAGACCGAACATTTCAAGTTCGTCCATAGTTCTTTCGGAAGAATTAAGCTGTGCAAAAATTCTTTCTGCCGTTTCTGGCATAAATGGAGAAAGTAAAGAAGCACCGATTGTAATGCTTTCTACTAAATTGTAAAGAACTGTAGCAAGTCTGTCCTGTTTTGCAGGATCTTTTGCTAAAGCCCATGGCATTGTCTCATCAATGTACTTGTTACAACGTTTAAATAAGTTAAAGATTTCTGTCATCGCATCTGCAACTCTGAGCTTAGACATACATTTTATTACTTTATGCTTTGTATCTAATGCTACGTCCATAAGATTCTTATCAAATCCATCTGTCACTCCACTGTTAGCTACAACTCCGCCAAAGTATTTATTAGACATGGAAATTGTACGGTTTACAAGGTTTCCAAGTGTATTGGCAAGGTCAGAATTCATACGTTCTACTAAGAGATCCCATGTGATTACACCATCGTTCTCAAATGGCATCTCGTGAAGTACAAAGTAACGAACAGCATCTACACCGAATAAATCTACGAGGTCATCTGCGTAAATTACATTACCTTTGGATTTACTCATCTTGCCGTCACCCTGTAATAACCAAGGATGTCCAAATACCTGTTTTGGAAGTGGAAGATCTAATGCCATTAAAAAGATTGGCCAGTAAATTGTATGGAAACGTATAATATCTTTACCGATCAGATGTAAGTCTGCTGGCCAGTATTTCTTAAATAATTCTCCACTTTCACCATCGCAGTCATATCCAAGGCCTGTGATATAGTTTGTTAATGCATCAAGCCATACATAAACAACATGCTTTGGATCAAAGTCTACAGGAATACCCCATGAGAAAGAAGTACGGGATACACATAAGTCCTGAAGTCCTGGTAAAAGGAAGTTGTTCATCATCTCGTTCTTACGTGATTCTGGCTGAATAAAATCAGGGTTATCATTAATATACTGAATCAGACGGTCAGCGTATTTGCTCATACGGAAGAAATAAGCCTCTTCCTTTGCAGGCTGGCATGGACGGCCACAGTCTGGACACTTGCCATCTACTAACTGAGATTCTGTGAAGAAAGATTCACATGGTGTACAGTACATTCCTTCATAATGTCCCTTGTAAATGTCACCCTTATCGTAAAGCTTCTTAAAGATCTTCTGAACCTGTTTTTCGTGATCCTCATCTGTTGTACGGATAAACTTATCGTAAGATGTGTTCATTAAATCCCAGATTCTCTTGATTTCTCCTGCTGTGTTATCAACAAATTCCTTTGGAGAAATTCCAGCTTCTGCTGCCTTTAACTCGATTTTCTGACCATGTTCGTCTGTTCCTGTCTGGAAACGTACATCATAGCCTTCTTTTCTCTTAAATCTTGCAATTGCATCTGCTAAAACAATCTCATATGTGTTACCAATATGAGGTTTGCCGGATGTGTAAGCAATTGCAGTTGTAATGTAATATGGTTTCTTACTCATTTATCTATTATACCTCCTATGCAACCTGTGTCATTAGGTCTGTTATCTGTTCGTCAACTTTCCTTAATGTACTCTTAGAATCTTTTATCCCTGATTTATACAGCAATTGTATTTACAGGGTAATTTTGCGCGTACATATTATTATAGAATAAATCCGAATATTCGTCTATGGTTATTTTTCTGAAAAACTAATAGTTTTCCTGTATAATTCATAGTATAATACCAAATACTTTTTATCTTCCGATATAAAAATGCTATCAAAGGAGGCCGACTATGAAGAAAAATCATCGCAGACCATTGTCTAAAGCACTATTTACCCACTTGTTTTTTCTACTTCTTATCCTTATTTGCGGAGTCAGTTTAGCAGGTTGTGGACAATCCAGTGCACATAATTCTTCAAAGCAGAAAAAATTTGACCAGTTTCTTGATTCCTGCTTTAAAGAATTCGCTACCGAAAACACGATTACTTTGCATTTTAAACTCTCTGATCCGTCTTCTTACGGTATTAAAAAGGAACCCTCTCCCACTTATGGAGAGCTTTCTTCGGATACGGCAAAGAAAAACTGCAAACGTTCAAAACAACTTCTTCAAGAACTTTATACTTTTCCAACAAGCAGCCTGACAAAAGAACAGAAACTTACCTGGCAGATTTTTCAGGATTATCTAAATGAAACTATTATGAGTGAAAAATATATTCTTTATTCTTCTCCTTTCGGTGCAGATGGATTACCTTCGGATATTCCTGTAACTCTTTCCGAATATCGTTTTGACAACGAAAAAGATGTTAAAGATTATTTATCACTTGTAAATCAAATTCCAGAACTTTTTACGCAGGTTCTTGATTTTGAGGAAGAGCGCCGTAACGCAGATATTGTAAGCCCTGATTTTGTAATCTCTGATACTATCGACCAGATTAACCAATTTTTAAATGCAAGCGAAGAAAATAATCTTCTCGTTGAAAGTTTTGAGGAACGTCTGGATTCCCTTGATACTTTAAGTGAAGATCAGAAAGCAAGCTACACCGCAAATAACCGATTACTCATTACAAATAAAGTATTTCCCGCATATGAGCATTTAAAAACTGCTTTACAGGTCTCTACAGGCAGCAAACATACTACATCTGATAACAGCACAAAAGAGAGACTTTGCGAATATGAAAATGGCCAGGACTACTATCGTTTTCTTCTCCAGTCTGATGTCGGAACAGACATGTCCCCGGAAGAATGTATCACAGCTTTGGAAACACAGTTAAAAGATACGATAAAAGATATTTCTTCCTTGACAACACAAAATAAAGACCTGTATACAGAATATCTCAGTGCGGTTCCGACACTTTCAAAACCAAAGGAAATCATGGAGCAGTTAAAAGACGATTCTCTTGTGGATTTCCCGGAAATAAAGAACATTTCTTATGAATTAAAAAATGTTCCTAATGCTCTTTCCGGCACTTCCGCCTGTGCATTTTATCTTGTACCTCCAATTGACAGTAAAGATGCAAATATTATTTACATCAATAACAACCGTGTGGAGTCCAACGAAATGTTTTCCACACTTGCCCATGAAGGCTATCCGGGACATTTATACCAGACGAATTATTTTTTAAGTACGAATCCTTCCCCTCTCCGTACATTTCTTCACTGTGACGGATATGACGAAGGATGGGGGACTTATGCCCAGTTATACAGCTATAATTTTACAGAATTTAAAGATGTCGATGAAAAAACACAGGCACAGCTCCGCCAGCTATATCGGGATAATGACCTGCTCTCACTCTCCCTGTCCTCTCTGAGCGATTTATATGTGAATTATAAAAATTATGATGAAAATGCACTGGCCGATTATTTAAAGACTTACGGAATTGATAAATCCGCTACAAAACAACTTTACCAATACGTTATTGAAAATCCGGTCACTTATCTTTCTTACAGTATTGGATATTATGAATTAAACAAATTAGAAAAGGAGATGGCTGCCTCTCTTGGAAAATCATTTAAAATTTCTGATTTTCATGAAGCAGTTCTGAATGTTGGTTCTTGCAATTTTGCAATTTTAAGTCAGGAAATAGAAAAGGAAACAGAAATTCTCAGCAAGGTCCCTTAAAAATATTGCTTGTATACACGCGTTTTTTAAATATTTTTAATATTTTTACTCATAATTGGTCATTTTATTTGTTTTGAATAATTGACATTTCAATCCTGCATTGTTATACTAGAGCGTGTTTGAAAAAATAATGGAATTTCATTATTTGGGATTTTTATTCTTTTTTCATTGGAAAATCGACACAAAAAGTGTACAATAGACAACGTACGCGATAAAAAGTACAACAGTTTAATTTAAATACAACTTAGGAGGTAATACTATGGAAACATATGGTATCGAAAAACTTGGGATTGTGAATCCTAAAGCAGTTTACCGCAATTTAACACCTGCACAGTTAACAGAGGCAGCTTTAAGAAGAGGCGAGGGCAAGCTTTCTAACACTGGTGCACTCGTTGTAACTACAGGTAAATATACAGGACGTTCTCCTAAAGATAAATTTATCGTTGATACTCCTTCTGTTCATGATGACATTGCATGGGGAAGCGTTAACGTTCCTATCACTCAGGAGAAGTTCAATGCAATTCGTTCTAAAGTAATCGCTTACCTTCAGAACAGAGAAATCTTCATCTTTGATGGTATGGCTGGTGCTGATCCTGTCTGCACAAGAAAGTTCCGTATCATTAACGAATTAGCAAGCCAGAACCTTTTCATTCATGAACTCTTAATTCGTCCTACAGCAGAAGAATTAGAGAACTATGGCGAAGCTGATTTCACTATCTTCGTTGCACCTGGATTCAAATGTATTCCAGAAATCGACGGAACTCATTCTGAAGCAGCTATCATCGTTGACTACGAACAGAAACAGGTAGTTATCTGTGGTTCCCAGTACTCAGGAGAGATTAAGAAGTCTGTATTCTCTGTAATGAACTTCTTAATGCCAAAAGAAGGTGTACTTCCAATGCACTGCTCCGCTAACATGGATCCAGAAACTCATGAGACAGCTGTATTCTTCGGTTTATCTGGAACAGGTAAGACTACTCTTTCTGCAGACCCTAACCGTAAATTAATCGGTGATGACGAGCATGGCTGGTCTGACAGAGGAATCTTCAACTTTGAAGGTGGATGCTACGCTAAATGTATTAACTTAAGTGCTGAGAACGAACCAGAAATCTACAACGCTATCAAGTTCGGAAGCCTTGTAGAGAACGTTATCATGGATGACGAAACTCGCGAATTTGACTTTGATGATGGATCTCTCACAGAGAATACTCGTGTAGGATACCCAGTTGATTATATTTCCAACGCACAGATTCCTGGTGTTGGCGGAATCCCTAAAGTAGTTATCTTCTTAACTGCTGATGCATTCGGTGTACTTCCACCAATCTCCAGATTAGATGAGAACGCAGCTATGTACCACTTCGTAACAGGATTCACATCCAAACTTGCTGGTACAGAACGCGGAATCACAGAACCACAGCCAACATTCTCCACATTATTCGGTGAACCATTCATGCCAATGGATCCATCCGTATACGCTAACATGCTCGGAGAAAGAATTGAAAAATACAACACTAAAGTATATCTTGTTAACACAGGATGGACAGGCGGCCCTTACGGAGTAGGCAGCCGTATGAAGTTAAAATACACTCGTGCAATGGTAACTGCAGCATTAAACGGAACATTTGATGATGTAGAATACAAACATGATGAAGTATTTAACGTAGACATTCCTCAGACATGTCCTAACGTACCTTCTGAAATCATGAACCCTCGTGACACATGGGAAGATAAAGCTGCTTACGATGCACAGGCTAAGAAGCTTGCTAAGATGTTCCAGGATAACTTTACTAAGAAATATCCTAATATGCCTAAGAATATTGCTGAGGCAGGTCCTAAGGCTGACTAATAAAATAGTAGGTTTAGTCTAAACTGACGAACCCTGTAAAATAAATAGTCCCTATTTGTGGCCTTTGCTCCAAGGCCACAAATAGGGACTATTTATTTTACAGGGTTTTGTCTTTAGCTAAATTCAGAATCACCATTTAATGCCGGGAGATTTGAGGATTCGCCAGAAGGTTGTGATTTTCCGTTTTTAAATAATCCTCTACTACACTTAAAAAAAGCTATTACTCCTGAATGTTTGGAGGAATCAAAACCTTTTATAATATTGGCCGCTCTCATAACATGAAAAATTGCATAATATGAACGATTTAAAGAAGTTTTATATTGTCCTATTTTTAAATTATCTTCTGCAGCTATTAACATTTCAAAAGCACGTTCCATTCGATACATTGCTAATTCTCTTAAGCTGCTTTCCAAAGAACAATCCCCTCCTTTTTTACATTCCTATAAAAAGGTAAACTATCCCCCCACTTTTGAATATTGGATTCTTTAATATCTATAATAGAAAAAACTCTATCATATCTAATATCCATATCCGCAGACCAATTTATAAATTGTTCTTTTGTTTTGTTATCTATTTCATTTTTCAATATGATAGCTATATCTATATCACTTTCGTCTGTATATTCATTTCGCGCAACTGAACCATATAGAATTATCATTGAAATATTGTTTCCGAAAATTTTTAATAAACCTGCTATAAGTTCTTCTTTCATTACTTTCGTAAACATTTTTAACCTCCATTTCTTTTCTTCTTACTTGGCAACTGTCATACTTTCTTCCTCACATTCTTTCTTTTTAAATACATTTCTATTCATCATCGTATAATTTTTTCTTTGTATCCTTCGTAGCGTTTTTCTAATTCTTTTTTCAAACACGCTCTAAGACTTTAGACTGTAACTTTTTTGTATATACCACTTACGCTACCTCCGATTCTTTTATAAAATTTCCAAGTTGCTTGTATTATTATAAACATATTTTTACATAAAAGTCAAATTATTTTTAGCATAATTCAGTTGTAAGAGGATAAAAAGAACCTCGAATAGTCTCACAATTTCTCAAAGTCTCAAATAAAAAAGAATCATTATATAGCAAGTATTCATCAAAGCAAGTGAAAATGCAATCAAACATCTTCCTTGCAATGATTATTAATCATTTGCTATACAATGGTTCTTTTTTATTTCATCTGATAATATATGATACTGAATAAACCTACCATTTGAAAAATCCGGCAGAGTAGAAACATTCAAGGAGTATAATTGCAAAGAGAATTCTTGTATACATCTCGTTTGCCTTGAACTCATAATCCGGGTGCTGCTTTTTATAGAAAAATGAAATGGCACACAATATAAGCAGTACTACTACAGAAGCGATAAACAGTATTTTAGTGAAAGATATGATATGTAAGTCTGTCAATATGAATTCTAATATAAGAATTGGTGCAATGACGTAGTAAAGTATTTTGTTGATGAGGTTCATTGTTTTTTCGTTCATTTCTTATGTCCTTTTCTTTTCATTAAAATATTTAAGTTATAGTAATTGCGCCTATTTAAAAGCAATTATGACTGTTTAAAAATATTTTGTATAGCCCCGAATAGGCGTAAACAAATAATTATTTCTTCTTAGAAAAGCGAATTACTCCAATTGTTGCATTGACTCCTTTACTTGGCATAATTTTATAGTAATATTTTTTATTGCGTGCAAGTGCCTTGCCTTTGAATTTTGATACCACGATTGACTTTCCGGCTTTTACTGTCTTTAGCTTTTTCCAGGCTCTATCCTTTTTATAGGACATATATACTTTATAACTTTTAACACCTGAAATTTTCGGCATTTTAATGCGTACCTTTCTTCCAGTGCCTACTTGGCTGAGCTGATATCGAGCGATAACAAATGGAACTTTTTTCGTCCATTCACCTGTAAAATCCTCTTCCCATGGATAAGCCGAAGTCCGTGTCTCTCGTATCTGATAATAATATAGACGATTTTTCTTTAAATATGAAAAATAAGTTATACCACCGTTTTGCTCTGATACTTCCACAACATTTCCTTTATTGTTAAGCACCCTCATATCATAATCTACTCTGTAATCATCGCTTATATTTTTTACTGTAATAAATATATCTCCACTGGAGGATGTCTCAACTTTTGCAGGTATGCTGGCATATTGTACGGTTACTTTGGCCTGTTTTTGGTTTATTGTCTGTGCCTGAACAGGAAAAGATGTTAATATTGACATTAAAGCAAACATTACGATAGCTAAAATACAGTTTTGTTTTCTTATACTTTTCATTATAAACTCCTTTTCTTTGTACCTTATCTACATTTGCAATCCATATAATAAATATATAAAAACAGACATATTTAAAAACTCTTCTAAAACAAATTCACCTATCTGCTTCTTACAAAATCTGAAACATAAGACAAAATACCGCCATACTGAATATCTTTTCAGTATGGCGGAGTAACAAACTCTACAACTTATCTATACACTGTTCTTATATAAAAACTATGAACAAACTTACTCTGCTTCTTAGCAGAAGAGATATAATAATAGTAGTCTTTATACTTCTTAAATGATTTCTTCTTAAACCTAGATACTGTAATAGTCTTTCCTGATTTCACAGTTTTTATCTTTTTGTATCCTTTTGTTCTATTCGTTGACATATACAAAGTAAATTTTTTAACCCCTTTTACCTTTGGAGTTTTAATTCTTACTTTCTTACCTGATAATTTTACTGTACAAACTCCTGTATTAATTCCATACCCATAAGACCAGTTTGAAACAGGAACATACTGACCTGTTGAATAGTTATAAGAAGTTGCTCTTACTCTGTAGTAATAAAGCTGATTTTTCTTTAAAGTGAAAAATGCATACAGAGAACATTCATCTGTTGCAACTACTTTCTTTTTGTTATAATTTAATAATTGTACCTGATATCTATAAACCCCTGAAGAATTGACTTCAATAGTTAAAGATGCTTTTTTCGTTGAAGAATTATAATATAATGACCGGACTCTGTGTGTAAATGAGCCTGCCTGTACGGTTGCCTGCGCTTTTTCCTGATTCACCGCTGCTTTCTCTGCCGCATTAACTGGCGCCTGAAGTGCAAATGCCATCACAAATGCCAGAGCTAATGCAAATATTCTTGTAATTTTCTTCATACTGTATTTCCTCCTTTTTTCTGTGGTGTTTGGTTGGTTTCCACTTTATTTAGTATAGCATAATTATATCAAAACTGCAATCTATATTCCTGTTATTTTTATGCATTTTGTTAATTATTTTGTTCCTTTTTGAAACTTTTATCGTCATTTTGTCTTTTTTAATATAAGGCTCCTTTGCTGCCATGAAGATTGCTGGAACAGTTTTCCATACATATTCTAATGTATTCTTAAATAAGGTTCTTTTTACTCTGCTGCCAGCTCCCGAATTGCTTCTATCGCTGTCTTGATTTCTTCCATAGTATTAAAGCTTGAGAAGCTGAAACGAACCACTCCCTGTTCAGTTGTTCTAAGAGTTTCGTGCATGAGCGGGGCACAATGTGCCCCGGCTCTTGTGGCAATTCCATAGTCTTCCCAAAGTATTTCACTAACTTTTCCGGCATCTTCGTTACGAATATTCAAGGCTACAAGTGGTGCTCTTTTTTCCTGATCAAAGTTTCCATAAACTTTTACTCCGTCAATACGGCGTACTCCCTCATAAAACGTCTTTGTTAAAAGAGCCTCTCTGGTATATAACCTTTCTAAACCTTCCTGCTGTATGTACTCTAAACCTGCCTTTAATCCTGCTATTCCATGTGCATTTATCGTTCCAGCTTCTAAAAGTTCCGGCATAGAATGTGGCTGTTCTTTATCAAAGGAATGGATTCCGCTTCCTCCTGATTTTAATGGACGAATAGTCACTCCTTTTTTAAGGCACAGGCCGCCCGTTCCCTGCGGGCCAAATAATCCTTTGTGTCCCGTAAAACACAGCGCATCTATATTCATTGCCTGAATATCAATTGGGAGAATTCCTGCGGACTGTGATGCATCTACAATAAAATGCAGCCCATGACGCTTGCAGGCCTCGCCAATTCGGTACAGATTCAGCGCCGTTCCAGTTACATTAGAAGCATGTGTACACACGATAGCCTCTGTATCTGGCCGAATCGCCTCCTCAAATGCCTCACTTGAAATTGTTCCGTCTTCTCCGACTGGAAGAATAGTGAGCGCTACACCTTGCTGTTCTTTTAAATATAAGGGACGTAACACAGAATTATGTTCCATCGCCGTTGTAATCACATGATCACCAGGCTGTAATATCCCATTAATTGCCGTATTTAATGCCTCTGTGGCATTCGACATAAATGCAACCTGTTCCGGTCCATCTCCGTTAAAAAATTCATTAATCATCTCTCTGGTTTCATAAGCCATTCGCATACTATGTAAAGCGGCATCATAGGCTCCTCTTCCGGCATTACCAAGATTACTGATAGCTTCCGCTACTGCTTTTGCTACTGTTTCGGGCTTCTGTAATGTTGTTGCTGCATTATCAAAATATATCACTTTTGTCCCTCCTGCATCTGGAAATCTCATTGTGAATCACATATTTTCCCACCAATCATATAGTGGCTTTGTAATTTTCTTCTGTAAATGACTTCTGTAAATAAGTTTCTGTCTGAATATATTACCATATTGCAGCTATTTTTCTCAACATTTATTGTTACTATATATTTTCTTAATTTTTACATGAATTTTTTCTACAGCATGCCTAAAGCCAATTAATACTCAATTCTTAAATAATTCTTAATCTTGCTCCTAAAGATTTTACTTTCGTTTTTTATTATGCTATACTCAATCCACACCATTAGAAAATATTGTAAATACAGCGTAAATTTATTACACGACACTTATATACTAATGCACTCTTGGAATCTTTTTGTTCTTGATTTTGTGAGAAGATTTTTTGTCAGTTGTGCCCAATTTTTTGAGACGTACGCGATGCGTACGTTGATGAAATCTGGGTGCGGCTGGCGGAAAATCAGCCACAAAAGCACGTGCAAGAAAGACTCCGAAAGTACATACTACATTCAAGGAGGTTTTCCATGTTTTCAAAGAATACATCTACAACATATAAGTATTTCTTTATGTTTGTTTTTTTCAGTTTATTTTTATGGCAGTCATTTACTATAAAGCCAGAGGCGAGCGAGATTATCACGGATCCGCTAATTTCCATGACAGTAGGGGATACAAAGAATCTCTATTTTTTTCACGGTGATTCTGCTTCTGCCTACTTTAGCTCTAACCCTAATATTGCATCTGTAACTACAGGTGGTGTTTTGAATGCAAATGATGTTGGAAGTGCCGAAATTATTTATAGCGTACATGGAGTATTTCATCAAAGAAAGATCAATGTTGCCGATATTGAAAATCCATCTTTTAGCACTACTCAGAGAGAGAACCTCATTTTGCCAGACAATGCTCTGACAACAACGGATCCTGTCCTTTTTATGCAAAAAAAGGATTCTTACACCATTCAATTCTCTTCTTCGAGCCAGACACTTGCCACCCGTTATAAAGGACTTCTTATCTGGAAAAGTGATAAGCCAAATATCGTCCGTGTAGATTCTAATGGAAAAGTCACCGCATTGAAGAAAGGTTCCGCAACCATTACCTGCACACTGGGCAATGTATCCTGTCACACCTATGTTAATGTAATTACTGACAGCTATACGGGGAAAGCAACCGATTTTTCCATGTTAACCGCAACTGGAAATCAGCGCACTTACCGGCTTTTCAAACAAAATGCACACAACTATCCTCGCTACGATTCTTATCTTGCATGGCATGGATGTGCTACCTGCTCACTTGCTACGGTTCTTGGAGCCTATAACGATAATTACTCCGGCATTTTGCCAAGTTCTGTTATTGATGGTGTAGAGAAACAATTTACTTCGAACAAAGACTGGACAAGGGAGCATGTAAACCGCTCTCTCCGCGGACAGATGCCCCTCTCTCTGTATGGAATTTCTTCTATACTGAAGTCTTCCGGTGTTGATAATAATTATGTAAGAACCTATACCGACTCTGAGGCCAAGCACGATATTATCTCTCATTTAAAAACAGGGAATTCTATTATTTTTGAAGTACGTCAGAAAAACAGCCGCACTGGTAAAAGAACAAAGCGCTGGACAAACTCCTACCATACTATGGTGTTACTCGGTGTACTGACAAACGGCAAGGTGCTTTTATGCGATTCTGTTGACCGCTCCTGGTATAACGGTGGACAGCGTTTAAAAATTATTGATCTATCTGATATTATGGAGTATATGTTCCCTTGTACTTCTTTTTCAGAAAGTATGTATTATAACGGAGCAAGCTCCGACGGCGGTTACATCAAAATATACGAAATTAGTTAATTCGTTCCTTGACTTTTTGGAAAATAGTTTATAAAATATTTTTATGGAGCGCCGCATTTTTCGGCATTTTTAACAATTTATGGGAGGATATCTCATTTCATCTATAGTTTTATCAATATGGAAATGTATAGAATCTCATAGCAATTTTTTAATAAAAGGAGAAGAAGTATTATGGCAGCAAAAATTTTAATGACTGGCAGTATTATGATGGATCTGATTTTACAGATGCCTCGTATCCCACATCCAAGTGAAAGTCTTCTTGGAACTAGCTATTCTAACGCTGGGGGCGGTAAGGGAAGTAACTCCGCAGTAGCAGCCTGCAAAGCTGGCGGAGAAGTTTCTGTTTGTGGTACACTCGGTAAAGATTCCAACGGTGAAGCACTTCTTGGCATGCTTACTGACATAGGAATTGATGTATCCAATCTTACATTAAAAGAAGGCGCAAACACCGGAATGGCCGTTATCATGCTTGAAGAAGACGGAATGAACCGTCTTGCTATTTATACAGGAGCTAACAACGACACAACTCCAGAAGCTGTTGATGCTGCCTTTGAAGGAAAAGAATATGATGCATTAATGATGCAGCTGGAAATTCCTTTAGAAACAAACGTACATGCATTTGAACTTGCTCATGAAAGAGGAATGATCACTTGTCTTGATGCAGGTCCGGCACAGGATTATCCATTAGAAAGATTCAAGGGCCTCACTATCCTCTCTCCTAACGAGACAGAAACAGAAGCTCTTGTTGGAATTCTTCCTAAAGATGATGAGACATGCATCGCAGCAAGTAAAATCTTAAAAGAACGCAGCGATTGCAAATACGTTGTATTAAAGATGGGAGACAAAGGCTCTTTCATCTATGGTGATGACATCTGCCAGATGGTTCCTACATTTAAAGTAGAAGCTGTTGACCCAACTGCTGCTGGCGACTGCTTTACAGGTGTTTTAGTAAAACAGTACGCTGAAACAAAGGATATCGTTGCTTCCGCAAGATATGCAAGTGCCGCTGCTGCTATTTCTGTACAGCATTTAGGTGCGCAGCCATCTCTGCCGACAAAAGAGGCAATTGACGAGTTTATTGCTGCTCGTTCATAGTTTAAACAGACGCTCTCAAAGAGAGAAGAGAAAGGATACCCTATATTTGTGACCTCGGAGCAAGGTTTGGATGCGAGCACATAAGAGAGCATTCAAACCGAGTCACAAATATAGGGTATCCTTTCTCTTCTAGAGCGTGTTTGAAAAATGCTCTAACTTAATCAATTAAATAGTAGCGCAAATCTCTTGTATTTTTGCGAAAAAAATGTTAACATAACCTGATTATACTTTTAGAAAGGAAGAGCTTTTCCATGAGAAATGATGAAAAAATAGATATCAATCTCGCCACAGAAGGTACCTCAGAGAATTTATCCGAAGAAGAACTGGCTCAACAAAATTATGAGACGGCACTCCGATATATTAATATTGCCGAACATATGAATAAGTTTGAAGATCAGGATAAATATTATCATCGTGCGATCCAGTATTTAAAAAAGGCAAAACCTTACAAAAAGGTTCAGCCACTCCTCAGGGAACTTCGAAATAAAAAGTTTGGCACTCGTGCCGCAGGTAAGATTGAATTATATAAAGAAGCCTGCCATATTCGTGATAACGCAAAGACACCTAGCGATTATTATTCTGCACAAACTATCTTTTCCCGTATCTATCATTACGAAGAAAAGCATCCTCTTATTGAAAAGTGGACTGATCCAGAGGTTTACGCTGAAGCAATCAAATGCTCTGATTCAAAAGAACAGATGGAACTTTGTGCTAAACTCGCTGATGAAAAAGCTGCCCAGTTAAAACGTCATAGTTTTTTCGTAAGCTGTGCATTTATTGCCTGCCTTTTAGCAGCCTTATTTTTTACAAGAACTGTTTCTTTCAAGCAGTGTCTTGCCAGCATAAACTCCAGTTCAGGTAACTATGAAAAAGCATGGCAGAATTACCAGAATATTTATAATAGAACTAACAGCAAAGATGCGTTTGAAAAATATATCGAATACCGTTATAAATCTGCTGAAAAAGCTTTGAAAGCCGGAGATGAAGATACAGCTTACCGCAATTACAAGGCAATTGCAAAAGAAGATTATAAAGACAGTCAAGCTAAATTTGTAACCCTTGAGAAAGAACATATCAAAAATACCGCAATAGGCAAAAAAGTTTCTTTTGCGTACATGGACTGGCGTGTTCTTGATAAGCAGGACGGCAAAGTTCTCTTATTAAAAGATAATTCCTTAGGATCTACTCCATTTGATGAGACCGGGAAAAATGTTACTTGGGAATCTTCCTCCGTTCGTAAATGGTTAAACGGTGACTTCCTCAATGACAACTTTTTTAAGGCAGAACAGAATGCTATTTTAGACACTACTGTAAAAAATACAGCAAATCCTGTTTATAATACACCAGCCGGAAAAGACACTACCGATAAACTCTTTTTATTAAGCTGCGATGAAGTTGCACAGTATAAAAAGGGAATTCATAAAACAAAGTCCTGTTGGTGGCTCCGTACCCCAGGTGCTGCTGCAAATTCTATGAGTTTTGTATACAAAGACAAAACCGTTATGGAGTACGGCTATGAAGTAACCAATACAAAGATTACTGTAAAACCTGCAATATGGGTAACTGTAGAATAAATTCTGGGTTGCGTAGCAAAAGACGTTTCCAAAGAGAGCCGATACTAATATCTTTTAATTGATTTATGAGGGGTAAATAAACAGTTGCTGTAGATATTCTTTATCGGATTGCTCAAAGAAAAGCCGAAAAAGAAGAGGGGATTATAAGCTTGAATTTTGTGACTTAGTGCAACGGAACAAAATCAAGCTTATAATCCCCTCTTCTTTTTGCTATTAATTAGGGCAATCCGATTACAGGCTTCAGTAGCGGTGTCGGCCTTGCCTGCGGCAACTCATTCTTCTAGAGTGTGTTTGAAAAATGAATGCTCTAGAACAATCCAGTTATCTTTCCATTATCATCTACATCAATTCCAAATGCAGCCGGTTTCTTTGGTAATCCTGGCATTGTCATGACTGCTCCGGTAAGGATTACTACAAATCCTGCTCCAGCATTTACAAATGCATCACGGACATGGATATCAAATCCTTCTGGACGTCCTAACTTTGTCTGATCATCAGAGAGGGAATACTGTGTTTTTGCCATACATACCGGCAGATCACCAAATCCTAAATCTGTGAGTTTTGCAAGCATTTTCTCTGCGGCTGGTTCGTATGTTACACCATCTGCTCCGTAGATTTCTTTTGCGATTGTCTCTACTTTTTCTTTTAAAGATAAATTGTCTGGATAAAGTACTTTAAAGTTGCTTTCTTTTTCTTCTAATGTTTTCAGTACTTTCTTTGCGAGGTCAATTCCGCCTTCTCCACCTTTAGCCCATACTTCAGAAAGAGCAAATTCACATCCTCTTTCTTCACAGAACTGACGGATGAATTCGTGTTCTTTTTCTGTGTCTGTCTCAAATGCATTTAAAGTTACAACAATAGGCACACCGAATTTCTGAAGATTTTCGATATGTTTTTCAAGGTTGCAGATACCTTTTTTCAGTGCGTCCAGGTTCTCTGCTACAAGTTCTGTTTTTGGAACACCACCGTTATATTTTAAAGCACGGACTGTTGCTACTAAAACAACTGCATCTGGCTTTAATCCAGCCATACGACACTTGATATCCATAAACTTCTCTGCACCGAGATCTGCACCGAAACCGGCTTCTGTGATTGCAATGTCAGAAAGCTTTAATGCCATCTTTGTCGCACGCACACTGTTACATCCGTGAGCGATATTAGCAAATGGCCCACCATGAACAATTGCACCTGTATGCTCTAATGTCTGTACCATGTTTGGTTTGATTGCATCTTTTAATAATGCAGCCATAGAACCTACTGCATTAAGCTGACCTGCTGTCACAGGATTACCATCTACATCATAGGCTACGATAATTTTAGCAAGACGAGCTTTTAAATCCTTGATATCTTCTGCCAGGCAGAGAATAGCCATAATCTCAGTTGCTACTGTAATTACGAAATGATCTTCTCTTACATATCCATCTACTTTTCTTCCAAGACCGATTACAATGTTACGAAGTGCGCGGTCGTTCATATCCATACATCTTTTCCAGATTACCTGTCTTGTATCAATACGAAGTTCATTTCCCTGCTGAATATGATTATCCAGAAGTGCAGCTAATAAGTTATTGGCAGATGTGATTGCGTGGAAATCACCTGTAAAATGAAGGTTTAAGTCTTCCATAGGAACAACCTGAGAATATCCACCACCAGCAGCTCCACCTTTAATTCCAAAACAAGGTCCAAGAGAAGGCTCACGAAGTGCAAGAACAGACTTCTTTCCTAACTTTTCAAATGCCTGTGCAAGACCGATACTTGTTGTTGTCTTTCCTTCTCCGGCAGGAGTCGGGTTAATCGCTGTCATTAAAACAAGTTTGCCATCTGGCTTCTCATCTAAGCTATTCATGAATTCATCAGAAAATTTTGCTTTATACTTTCCGTATAACTCTAAATCATCCTCTGTAATCCCATAATTGGCAGCTACATCTTTAATTGGGAGCATTGTCGCTTCCTGTGCAATCTGAATATCTGTTTTCATATTCCTCTTCCTTTCCTTTGCGTATATCAAAGTTTATACACTCTCTCTTCTGTTTCTGTACTCTTAAATACAAAAACAAAAAGGGCAACTTCAAAAGAAGCTGCCCAGACGGTCGGCTAAAATAAGATGTTTCCATCTCTCCGGCTACACTGTGTTTCTTCACATATCCGTCAGTAACCGAAAATTCTGCTTTGGCAGATTTATGTTTATATATTTACACACTTACAAGTAAAAGTCAACTTTTTAATTTGAAAACCTGGAAATGTTCTGTCTTTCATATAATATTCTTTACCAAAGAAGATATACTTTATCTACTTTATTATTTTTAACATGGAATTTATCTAATGTATAGTAACATTCCCCATTTATCTGTTTTATAATTTTCTTTGCTTTTTTCTTGCTTATTCTCTTGTAAACGTTTGTACACTCATCTATAGAATAAAACTTACATTTAGAACTAAGTTTTAACTTTAGAGGATCTGATGTGTATACTCTGCCGTTCCCTTTCTTTTGTACGCTGGAACTTAAAACGAAATATTTACCAAGTTTTAATTTCACACTATTTTTCTGCCAGTCCTTATATTCATAATAATCAGTCTCAATCGTATACGTTCCATTCGGAAGCTTTGTATACTTTCTCCATGTTCTATGTGCCTGTACCTGTGTAGCTGAAAATACGCTCAATCCCACAATCAGGCAACAAAATAATGCCAGTCTGGTTAAAACTTTTTTCTTCATTTAAACTTCCCCCTTTGTCTTACATCTCCAAATTAAACATTCTATTCCGAGACTTTACTTGTGCTTTCATTCTACCGCTTCCACTAACTTTCTACAAGTTCTTTCTACAATGAATTTTTCCTTAAACATTTTATATTCACCCCTCACTTTATGCTTAAAGAAGACGTCAGTTCTTAATTACATTTCTTATAATACACCAATACATCCTATTATTTTTTATCTATCACAGCACATTTTTTACAAATTTATCCACAAATCTGTTAAACTTCTCCTGTTCTTTTCTATCCTCATAAGGTATACTAAGAACAAATAATGTATCTATATAAACTGACTTTCTCACGCATAAAAAGTCACAGCAAAGAAAGGAATTACACTATGGAAAAAATCAAAATATCCAAACAACGCATTCTTGTTGCCACATTAACTCTCTGTATGCTCTTTACATTATTCGCACCTGCAGCTAATGTAAACGCAGCTTCTAAACGTACAAAAGCACTGACTGCTTACCAGAAAAAGCTTAAAAAACTTGATTCAAAAATATATAAATTTGCCTTAGTTTATTTAGACAAAGATTCCATACCGGAACTTCTCATTACACCGGATTTTAGCGTACATGCCGTTGCCGGAGAAGTTTATACCTACACTGGCGGCAAACTTAAACAGTTAAAATATGCCGGCAGTGATTATGGTCGCCTCATTTACTCCAAAAAGAAATCTGTAGTATCTAATTCTGCATGGATTAATGGATATGGCGCCGTTTCAACATTTTATCGTTTTAACAAAAAGGGAAAAGGAACGAAACTCAAAAAGTTTGAAGAAGCCTATCTTCCAAAAACTCTTTACAAAATTAATGGAAAAAAGGTATCAAAGAAGAAATTTAATTCAGAATACAAAAAAATGGTCAAAAAATATCCTTTAAAAGAGATTTGGCCATCTGTCACCTTCAATCTTACTACAAATAACATTAATAACCTTGTCAAAAATTACAAATCTTTCATCATAACAGGGAAGAAGTTCTAGAGCGTGTTTGAAAAATGCTTTCTGCAAGATGTGCGTCGCAATTTGCGGGAGATTTCGCCTGAATGAGGGCGGCGTAGCGGGCTACGTCAACTGAATGAAGGCAAATGGAATTCTGACCATAGGAACTTGGGACTCGTTTTTCCCAAGTTCCTGTTTTTCTGGGCAGAATGGAATGTTTAGAGTGTGTTTGAAAAAGGCTTTCTGCAAGATGTGCGTCGCAATTTGCGGGAGATTTCGCCTGAATGAGGGCGGCGTAGCGGGCTACGTCAACTGAATGAAGGCAAAATATACCGTAAATTGAGGCGTGCAGGTTGCTGGAATGATTTTTCAAACACGCTCTAGTGCAACGGAACAAAATCTAACTTATAACAATTCTTTTTTCTTTAGAATACTCCATACAATCCAGCTCTGTATCTTCTACTAAAGCGGCGTCTGTATCCCCGCAAATTATTATTTAGATAATTTCTCAATTGCAGCCTTAATTCTGCTTACTGTCTCATCCTTACCGATAATTTCCATAATCTCTGTTGCTCCGCCCGGAGTCATGCGCTTTCCGGAAACAGCGGTACGAACTGGCCACATAACAAATCCTGGTTTATAACCTTTTTCATCTGCAAATCCACGAAGCATCTGATATAATGCATCGTTTGTGAAATCTTCCTGTGCTTCGATTACTGGAAGTAATTCCTGTAATACTGGTAAAGACTTCTCTGCATTTGTCTTATTTTTCTTGTTAGTATACATATCTACATCGTATTCTGGAACTGCTTCAAAGAAATCAATCATTTCACCAATTTCAGGGAATACTTCGATTCTTGTTTTAACAAGTGCTGCAATCTTCTTTAAGTCCATATCCTTCTTGATGACTTCCTTGATATAAGGCTCTGCCATGTTGTAGAAAGTATCAGAGTCCATTGCCTTTAAATATTCTCCGTTCATCCATTTTAACTTAACCATATCAAATACGGCTGGAGATTTGCTGATATGCTTGTAATCAAATGCTTCTACTAATTCTTCTAAGGAGAAAATCTCTCTGTTATCTGGAGAACTCCATCCAAGAAGTGCTACGAAGTTTACAACAGCTTCTGGAACAAATCCCTGCTCGATTAAATCTTCGTAAGAAGAATGTCCAGAACGCTTTGAAAGCTTCTGATGCTCTTCATTCGTAATTAATGGACAGTGAATATATTTTGGTTCTTCCCATCCAAATGCCTTGTAAAGACGAGTATATTTTGGTGCAGAAGAAAGATACTCATTACCTCTTACAACGTGTGTAATCTGCATCAGATGGTCATCTACTACGTTTGCAAAATTGTAAGTAGGATATCCGTCTGACTTGATAAGAATCATATCGTCAAGCTCTTCATTTGGCTGCGTGATGTCTCCATAAATCTCATCATGGAAAGTTGTCTCTCCCTCATTAGGCATATTTGCACGAATAACAAATGGCTTACCTGCTGCAAGGTTCGCTTCTACTTCTTCTTTGGAAAGGTGCAGACAGTGCTTGTCATATACACTGATTTCTTTACCACCTACATTCTGTTTTAAGGAATCTAATCTTTCCTGATCACAGAAACAATAGTAAGCCTCACCTTTTTCAATAAGCTGCTTTGCATAGTCCATGTAAAGTCCGGACGCCACACGCTCACTCTGAACATAAGGGCCAAATCCGCCGTCTTTATCCGGACCTTCATCATGCTTTAAGCCAGTCTTCTCTAAAGTACGGTAAATAATTCCCAGTGCTTCTTCACAGTAACGTCCCTGATCTGTATCTTCTATTCTTAAAACGAAATCTCCACCTTCATGCTTTGCAATCAAGTAAGTATATAAAGCAGTACGAAGATTTCCAACATGCATTCTTCCTGTAGGGCTTGGTGCAAATCTTGTTCTAATCTTTGCCATCTCTAATTCCTCTCTTTCTGAATCTATAAAATATAATCTAACTATTTAAAACCCACCTTATCCAAAATGTATCTGGAAAATGTATTAGCAATAACTATATATACCATCACTCTGCACACCTTCTATGAGACTATTGTATAACTGACAATAAACTCTGTATCCCTTATACACCCGGAAATATACAGCTTTAAATAGTTTCCAATCGACTCGTATTATCATACCATCTTTTTGCGTAAAAATCTATAAAATCCTCTATATGAAATAATTTGCGGAATATTCTTTATTATGCTACTCTTATTTTAATCCATTGTCAGTAATTTACGGCTTCTGAACAGATAGCTGCTGCTATTAATAATTCCTTTCTTGTTAAAAGTGGATACCGGTTCATCTGATACTACTCATATATAGCTTATATAACTCACTATCTCTTTGTACAGCACCGAGATATACATATTTCTGTACACAACTACAAAAAATTTATAAAAATATATTACGAAAGAAGGTTTTCTTATGCTATCACTACCAAATATTGATTACAGCTCCATGATAAGCACACTTCCACTAGATTCCGGAAACAGCGACAGTCTGAGTAATTTTATAAACAACGGACTTGTCGGTCTCGTCACCGAAGCCGATACAACTTACAAAATAGCTGGCTCTGTAATTGCTCTCATTTTAGCTCTCATCGGATGCTTTTTCGGCTATAAACTGTCCCGACTCTTTATGGGCATTAGCGGATTTATTGCTGGAGCTATAATCGGACAGATAGTTGCTTCCCAGATTCTGCATGTAGAAGGATTTGCCTCCGTCCTTTGTATCATACTTTGCGGAGCATTCATTGCCTCTCTGGCCTTTTGGATTTATCGTATTGGAATTTTTATTCTCTGCTTTGCATTAGCCTTTAGTGCCGCAGGAACATTATTTCCATTTGAAGGTGATGTACAGTTCTTTGCGAATGTAATAACTGGTCTTATCGTTGGAGTTCTCGCTGTCAAATATATGCGTCCAGTCATTATACTTACTTCCGCAATCGTATGTGGAACTTCCGCTGCCGGGCTACTTCCGGGAGTTACGGAATATATGGGAATTACGACACTTTCTTCACTGAACTCCAGTGCAGCGCTGACACTGGCATTGTGTGTTCTCGGGATTGCCGTACAGTTTCTTACTACGAAAGAACCGGTGAAGAAAACTGTTCCCAGACATAAACATGGGTAGGTGATTTGCCACAGGCAAAGGAGACGCGCCAAAAACAAGAAGCTATCCTATATTTGTGACTCTATCACTGTGGGTTGAATGTTCGCCTCCACGCTCACATTCAATCCTCGTTCCAAGGCCACAAATATAGGATAGCTTCTTGTTTTTGGCGCTGTCTTTGGCTATTGAAGCAAACTCATAATTTGTTTTTGAGAAATTTGAGGAAGTTTTCAGAAGATTATGACTTTCCGGAACAGCCAATGCACAAAACTCTACTGTTCTTCCCAAAGAACAACTTCTCCTGTTTCCAGCGTCTTCTTCACATCAATAATTCTCTGATTAGAAGAACCGCGGAATTTAAGACTAATATTCTTTTTTTCCATAACAAACGGACCATCTACAAGATAATCGATCTGTTCTAACATCTTCTTTGTATACTTCCACTTTGGAATCATTCTGTGTAAAATGTCCTTTTCATAAACATAACCAGTAAAGCACCAGATACTCTTCTCTGGGAAGCGTTCTTTTACCTTTTTTAAAAATGGAAAGAGGACTTCCTGATTCATATATTCCATAGGTTCTCCGCCCAATACTGTAAGTCCAGATATATAAGATGGTTCCAATAATTTCAAAATCTGTTCTTCTGTTTCTTCTGTAAAAGGCTTTCCATACTCAAAACTCCATGTTTCCTCATTAAAACAACCCTTACAATGATGGGTGCATCCACTTACAAAAAGGGATACTCTGACACCTGGTCCGTTTGCAATATCACATTTCTTAATTTCACCGTAATACATAACCTATTCACCTCTTTCAAAAATCAAATAGAGTGCCCATTATATTTAGCAATTACCCAAACCAATCTTTCGTATTATATATACAATACTTCTTCTATATTTTACATGGTTCTTACTAATTACATTTTATAATATTGGCACTCTATTTACAATCAATAATCTACTATTTTATATATTTTGAGACAATTTTATTTTTTAGCAACACATAATTTGGCAATATATTCATTATCTCTCCTCATAACTAATATCTCAGCTTATATTTTGTTGGTATTTTAAAATTATTCAAATTTCCCCATACAAACATTACCACAAAATAATAACTTCAACTCCAGCAAAAAACAGCGCCCAAAGGGAGAAGATACCTTCTCCCTTTGGGCGCGTCTCCCTGCCTGCTTTCTACAAATGCATTACACGTTCCTTAATCTCCTGGGTTCTTCCCTGATTCCAGAACTGTGTTCCAATATAACCGCAAGTTCTTCTTGCTACGTTCATCTTTGCCTGATCCTGATTACCGCAGTTTGGGCATTCCCAGATGAGCTTACCGTGTTCGTCTGTTATAATCTGGATTTCTCCTTCATAACCACAGCACTGGCAGTAATCGCTCTTTGTGTTAAGTTCTGCATACATGATGTTCTCGTAAATATGCTTCATAACAGCTAATACAGCCTCGATATTATTCTGCATATTTGGTACTTCTACGTAGCTGATAGCTCCTCCTGGAGAGAGTTCCTGGAACTGTGCTTCAAAGCTTAATTTATCAAATGCATCAATTTCCTCTGTTACATGGATATGATAGCTGTTTGTGATATAGTTTTTATCTGTTACTCCTGGAATCATACCAAAACGCTCCTGAAGGCATCTTGCAAACTTATAAGTTGTAGATTCCAGTGGTGTACCATAAAGGCTGAAATCAATATTACTTTCTGCTCTCCACTTATTACATGCATCATTCATATGCTGCATAACTTTGAGTGCAAATGGTTTTGCTTCTGGGTCTGTATGGCTCTTGCCTGTCATATATCTTGTACACTCGCAAAGTCCTGCGTAGCCAAGAGAGATTGTTGAATAACCATTATATAAAAGTTCATCAATGGTCTCTCCCTTTTTAAGACGTGCTAATGCACCGTTCTGCCAGAGAATAGGTGCTACGTCAGATGGTGTACCTTTTAAACGGTTGTGGCGGTACATAAGTGCCTCGTGGCAAAGTTCAAGACGCTCATCAAAGATTTCCCAGAACTTATCCATATCTCCACCTGAAGAACAAGCTAAATCTACTAAGTTCAGTGTTACAACACCCTGATTAAATCTTCCGTAGAACTTTGGATTATCGTTCTCATCATGATATACCGTTAAGAAAGAACGGCATCCCATACATGGGTAGCAGTTTCCGTCTTTTAACTTCTTCATGATTTTCTCGGAAATGTAATCTGGAACCATACGTTTCGCTGTGCATTGTGCAGCTAACTTTGTAAGATACCAGTATTTGCTGTCCTCATGAATATTGTCTTCCTCAAGAACGTAAATAAGCTTAGGAAAAGCGGGTGTGATATATACACCTTTTTCATTTTTAACACCGAGAATACGCTGATTAAGCATTTCCTCGATAATCATTGCAAGGTCATCTCTTGCAGGACCTTCTTCTACCTCATCAAGATACATAAATACGGTAACAAAAGGAGCCTGTCCATTTGTAGTCATCAGTGTGATAACCTGATACTGAATAACCTGTACTCCCTGCTTTACTTCTTTTCTTACACGCATTTCTGCGATTTCATTTATCTTCTGCTCATCAAGTTCCATTCCTTCTACTTCGAACTCTGCCCGAACGTCACGACGATACTTCTGACGGCTGATTTCGACAAATGGAACCAGATGGGAAAGTGTAATACTCTGTCCACCGTACTGGGAACTTGCTATCTGGGCTACTGCCTGTGTTGCGATGTTACATGCTGTAGAAAAGCTCTTTGGCTTCTCAATCATAACATCGCTGATTACTGTTCCGTTCTGGAGCATATCTTCTAAGTTTACCAGACAGCAGTTGTGCATATGCTGTGCAAAGTAATCAGAATCATGGAAATGAATGATTCCTGCTTCATGTGCATCCACAATCTTCTGTGGAAGAAGGAAACGTCTTGTAATATCCTTACTTACCTCTCCTGCCATATAATCCCTCTGTACACTATTGACCGTTGGGTTCTTGTTAGAATTCTCCTGGATAACTTCCTCGTTATTACACTCTAACAGACTCAGAATCTGCTTATCTGTAGAATTGGACTTTCTAACCAACGCTCTCTTATAACGGTAAGTAATATAATTACTTGCCAGACGGAATGCCTTCTGGTTCATGATCTGATTCTCTACTAAGTCCTGAATCTCCTCTACATTGAGCGCACGATTCATTCCCTCACAGATAGTCTCAACATTCTCTGCAATTTTCTCTACCTGTTCGTCGCTTACTTTTTCACCTTCTACGACACTGTTGTTTGCCCTCTTAACCGCTGCGATAATCTTGCTGCGATCAAATTCAACTTCCATTCCACTTCTTTTAATGATCTTCATACCAACACTCCAATTATAAATTTTTAAAAATCATGCATTGCCATTGTAACACATAATTTTGTATGATGCAATGATACTTTATACAAGATATTGTGTTTTAGTCGCATAAAAATCTCACAGCAACACAAAATATTATCTTGCTGTGAGATTTGCCAATACCCATTATATGATGTTTTCCCGTAAATATCAATATGCTCTATGAATAATCTTGTACTAATATTTTCCCTGTTTTTTCATCAGATTGACAACCGCTTTATAGAGTGCATTTCCATAGGCGCTTGTATTTGCCTTCATTCGGGCAGACTCTGTTTTATTACTGATAAATCCGTATTCAATAAGACATGCTGGCATATTTGTGTGTTTTAAAACATACAGATTTGGTCTGTCGACAAGTCCTCTGTTTGTAAATCCTGTAGCTGCAACCGCTGCACTCTGCATTGCTGTAGCAAGAGTCTTGGAAGTTAAGCCTTTTTTCTGTGTTGCAGAGTTTCTGCTCTTACTCCATAAAGTCTCTGTTCCATGTGCAGAAGCACTTGCTGAATTGATATGTACACATAAAAACATATCTGCATTCTTATTATTCGCCAGCTTAGCTCTCTGAGACAAACTTGGATACGTATCGGATGTTCTTGTATAGGATACCTGGAATCTGCTGTCCTTATCAAAAGAACGCTTTGCAGCGAGTACAATAGCTAATGTCAGGTTCTTCTCTGCCATTCCATTCCCTGTTGCACCAGAATCTGATCCACCGTGTCCTGCATCAATGACAATCTTAATCTTATCTTTGCTGCTTGTCGTACTCGGTTTCGTTGTGGTTGTTGTTGTGGTAGTGCTGCCTGTCGTATTATTTGAACTACTCTGTGTCGTTCCTGAAATATAAATCTTTCCATTTGACAGCTTGTAGTTAATACCAAGTCTTGTACACACACTATTAAGCGGAACAATCCATCTTCTCTTACCTGTAGCTGTGTATGTTCCATGAACTACTGGTGCTCCCATTGTACTTTTCTGTCCATTCGTTACTGCTATTCTGCTGTCTGCCCGTACAATAACTGTGTTTGGACCATAAGTTAAAGTTAATTTATCACCCTTAGCTGTTGCCTTCACCTTTAACTTACTGTTCTTTAAAATCGCTCCTACCGGTCCCATATATGCTCCGGACTTCTTAAAAATCGGATACTTTGTTAATTTCCTCTTCTGTCCATTCACATAACAATAACTCTTTCGTCCGGTATAAGAACTGGTAACCCCTTTTACTGTTCTCACACGAACCTGTGCTGCCGCATCTGTATTAACCGGCATAATCATACAGATACATAATAACAATGCTGCCAGCACACCGACTACTCGCTTTGCTTTCATCAAACTCTCCTTTCTCATCTCTCTGCACTTCACATCCTCTTGTCTTAATCCATTCTATAACAATTTCATAAAACAATGCAATAGAGCCTATAACATTTTATAAAACCTCTACAAATATCTTATACATCAAAACAGTATCCAACTCCATAAACCGTCTTAATATACGGATATTCTTTGGTTAACTTAGCTCTCAGCTTCTTCACTAAAGTATCTACACTGCGGTAGCCGCCTATATAGTCAAACCCCCATACAGAATCAAGTATCTTATCTCTGGAGAGAATCATCCCTTTATGCTTTACAAAATATTCTAGTAAATCAAATTCCTTCGCAGTTACCTTGAGGACCTTGTCTGCAAGATAAATCTTTCTTCCTTCATAATCAATGGATAAGGCTCCAACCGATTCTACTGGATTCCTCTTTTCCGCCGTCCTGCGTATTACTGCCTCTACATGGGCCTCTAATAATGGTAACGGCGCTGGCTTCACCATATAGTCATCTATCTTTTTTGAATAAGCGTATAACTGGCTGTCCAATTTATCATCCTGTGAGAGCATCAGCACTGCCATATCAGATAAACTCCTTATCTTTTCAAGTGCCTCATATTCTCGTCTCTTCGGTAGATCTACATCAAAAATCAGTAAATCTGGTTTGTTCTTTCCCCTGGAAAGAATTTCTGTCGCCTCATCATATTCAGTGCACCAGATTACGCTGTAACCACTGTCCTGGAAATAAGCTGCCATCTCTTTGCACTCCGCTTCTTTCTGATTTAGAATCAGCAATCTGCTTGTGAGCATTCGACATCTTCCTTTCATCATTATTTGTTAAAATTATATTACAACATTATGACCCAAAAATGACTTATTTAAAATTATTGTAACATAGACAGCAATTATGAACAACCCTTGTTACCATCTTACAGGGTATGAGCGTAAAATTCAAGTGGTTTTTTTACAGACGAAAATCCGAACCTTAGAACGTGTAATAAATACTTCGTTTCACTGCGTTCCAAATGCTCGTCCGCATTTGGAACTTGCTCTAAGGCGTATTTATTACACGCTCTAAGGTTCGGATTTTCTGTCCTTGGTAAAAATTTTGTTCGAATTGTTACTTTCCATTTGGAGGGGAGGTGGAGAAGAAATTCAAAATGATATTATAAAATATAAATTATAAAGGAATATAGTAGAGATATAAGAAAAATCAGTATCATTCGTTCTCAAGAAAGGAACTGGATAAAGTTGGTACGAGATTATTTGAATCAAAAAACAGAGAAAATAAAAAAGAATTATAAAAGATTAAAATTTCTTTTTCGTTTCCTCTGTTTTTGATTATAAGAACATATTTATTTTGATCTATAATTAGAAATTATAGGAATCGCCGGGATTATAATAAATCAGCGATTTCGTAAATTAAGCGTTCGGATTTCTCCCAGCCGAGGCAAGGGTCGGTAATGGATTTACCATAGCAGCCGCCGCCTACTGGCTGATTGCCGTCTTCGATGTAACTCTCAATCATGAGACCTTTTACAAGTCCTCTGATATCTTTGGAAAGATGGCAGCTATGCATTACTTCTTTTGCAATACGAATCTGCTCAAGGTAATGTTTACCGGAGTTTGCATGGTTTGTGTCAATAATTACACCTGGATTCTTTAAGCTACTCTCCTGATATAACTCAAACAATTCATTTAAATCTTCGTAATGATAGTTAGAGTATGTCTTACCATGTTTGTCAACATATCCTCTTAATAATGCATGTGCATATGGATTACCTAATGACTGTACTTCCCATCCACGATACAGGAATACATGCTGTCCCTGTGCGGCTGTAATAGAGTTCATCATAACGGATAAATCTCCACCTGTTGGATTCTTCATTCCTACTGGGATTCCAACACCACTTGCCGTCAGACGATGCTGCTGATCTTCTACAGAACGTGCTCCGATTGCGACATAAGATAATAAATCAGAAACATAACGATGATTCTCTGGATATAACATCTCATCTGCACAAGTAAGTCCACTCTCAAGAATCGCTCTCTGATGAAGTTCACGAACCGCAATAATACCCTGAAGCATATCTGGCTTCTTTTCCGGGTCTGGCTGATGTACAAGACCTTTATATCCGCCGCCTGTTGTACGAGGCTTATTCGTGTATACTCTAGGGATAATCATAATCTTATCCTTAACTTTCTCCTGCACTTTTGATAATCTTGTCAGATAATCAAGGACAGCATCCTCTCTGTCTGCAGAACAAGGTCCGATAATTAATAATAACTTGTCAGACTTTCCCTCAAAAATTCTTCGGATTTCAGGATCTCTTTCCTGTTTAATCTTTACGATTCTCTCATCTGCCGGAAACTGCTCTTTTAATTCCTTTGGTACTGGCAGTTTCCTGAAAAATTTCATATCCATATCCATAATCGTCTGTTCTCCTTTATATTACTTTCTTCTTTGTAAAAATGATTGCGTATTTATAAATCTTCCTTATCTTAACATAAAAGATGTATTCACACAACACTTTTTAACTTTAAAGTGTAGAAAAATATTTTTCAACTATTTTAGAACGTGTTGCAAAAATGATTTTTCAAACACGCTCTATATATTTTGCGAGAGATTTCAATATTTTTTTTACTTTTACCTTCTGATGCTTTATAATAATATCATATAATAACGCCAAAGCACGTTTGAAAAATACTCTAAAAATTTTCAGGAGGAATTTATTGTGGATTCTACAACCAGCACAATCACAGAAGCTTACTCTATGGATTCTGCAGCTAACACAAGCATAGAGTCTTATACTATGGATTCTGCGGCCAGCACAATCACAGAAACTTACTCTATAGATTCTATAGCCGACACCCTTGCAAAAGCTTATTCTATTATAGAAGAAGGAGGACAGCCTTTAGCTTCGGAAACTACTTGTATACAATACATATTTTTATCTCCTTCTCACATTGAAGCTTTCCACAATAATGAACTGTATTTAGAATATATCCAGAATCTCGTAAAAGAAAGGTTCAATGTTTCCTTTCCGGAAGAAAAGTCTGCATTTGACCAATATTTTTCAGATTGCATTCAGCTAAAAGAACAGTTAGAGTCCAACGGGAATTTTGATAAGACTGTATGGCTTTCTTATACAACAAGCCTTCTTGAGTCTTTAAAAACACCGTACTATTCCGTGTATTCTTTTACTTTACTGACGTTAGAGTCCTGTTTTACAGACCCACAGCTTTTTGATAAGGTTCAGAAGTCTTTTTACTCTGTACTAATCAAATCTTCCGAAAAAAAACAGTCTATCATAAGAAAAATTATTGAGCACGCGCCAGTTTATAAAAAATATTCTTATATCAAAGAAAATCTTCTTTCTGATATTTTGATAAATACTCTGGCTCTTTTTGGTGATGAAAAAGAATACTGGCTGGCATCTTTTATTAATCTTTTTGAAAATAACAATGCCGTACATTCTTTACCTAAAAATACAAGCAACAAGAAATGGAATACTCCCTCTCTTTTAATGACATTTTTTGAATGGGAGGAACTTTTCTTAAAAAACAGAGCATCAAAAGATTTTTCTTCTTTTTCTGAGTATCTTTCCAGCAGAACTTTATATTTTTATAAACACGCCCGAACTACTTCTGATAATTTACTGAAAAATGCAGCAGACAACGCATCTGTCACATCTGCAGGAACCTCTGCCTCCATAGATTCTGCAATTCTGTCAAATATAGAAAATGCTTATGTAGACAGCGAGTTTTTAAATACTTTTGCCTACAACATGACCACACGCCTTTATCATGCTAATCCGGCAATTGGTCGCGATCAGGAGATTTCAGATTTAGAATTAATTTTGATTTCTCCTAAAAAATCTCCTTTATTAATTGGAGAAGCTGGTGTCGGAAAAACGTCCGTCGTAGAAGGGCTGGCCTATCGTCTTCAGCGCGGCACTGTCCCTGATTTGTTAAAAAATAAAAAAATATTTAAATTGACTACGACTTCTCTTTTGAGTGGCACAAAATATGTTGGCGAAATGGAAGACCGTATCAAAAAGCTTGCTGGCGAATTAGAGGCACACCCTGATGTCATTTTATTTATCGATGAAATTCATACAATTGTTGGAGCCGGCTCCACAGAAAGCTCTAATAATGACATTTCAAATATGCTGAAACCCTATATTGACAGAGGAGATATTAAAATTATTGGCGCAACGACACGGGAAGAATACACTCGTTTTCTTCTTCCTGACAAAGCACTTACCCGCCGTTTTTATCCAATTTCTATTGAAGAACCTGATGAAGAATTAACTTTATCTATCCTTAGTGGAAGTATTCCTTCTATAGAATATGAAACAAAGGTAAAAAATACTTTCTCTGCTAATACAACGGAACGAATTCTGCGCACTTTAATCTCTATATCCATACCTGCAAATCAGCCAGATGACCAGCCTGCAAAGCGTCCCGAACTTCCTCTCACACTTTTAGAGATGGCCTTTTCCTATGCTGCGCTCTCTGGAAAAACTGCTTTGTCTTGTGAATATATCGAACAGGCTGTACACCATAGTAATCGCTTAAGAAAAGAAATCCGAACAAACTTTACCTGTGCATTGTAAGATTTTTATGGTATTTCTGAAAAACTTCATATAGAATAGAAACTATAGCAACTTCATAAACTATGTCTGCATACCTGTAATAAAAAACTGCCAAATAGGCAGACTAACAGAAAATAATAAATAAATTGGGACTGTGTAATTAAGATTAAATATTATGTTCAAAAATAAAAATAATAATTATGAATCAGAACTGCCTTCAGTCAATTCTCTTTCATAAAAAAACCACGGACTCACCCCTAGTGTACTGCAGATTGTTAAATAATCATCCGCGGAGAGTGAGCCCTTAGCCTTTATTAAAGAGGACTTAGAAAGTCCAATAGAGATCATAAATGTTTCTTCGGATATATTATGCTGCTCTAAATAATCTATTATCTTTTGTAAATTTATCATAAAGCAACCATCCTTAATAAGAGCCTTTCACTCTTAGAAACTAAACACATTATAGCATAGTAATTCTATTTAAACAAGAATTTTTTAATATTTTTTCTAGTTTAAATAGAATTTTCACAACAAGCGGAGGCCGCAATGAGAAACGACAATATTGCACGATCATTAAGATACTATAGAAATGTCAACCACAAAAGTATTGACGATATCATAGCTTTTTTAAGAGAACATGATTATGATGTCTCTGAAAAAACTATTTACGCATGGGAAAATGGTTCTAACCAGCCTCGCGCAGATATCCTCATGCTCTTATGCGAATATTACCAGATAGATGATGTCCTTACCGCCTTTGGATACAGAGATGCTGAGACCTCTTTCCTTCAAGATCCACTGTCTGTCTCGGAAATCTCTCTCATAAAATCATATCGTGAACACAAAGAAATGCAGCCAGCAGTACACAAATTACTCGACCTGCCAGCACCAGTAAGAAGGACGCGCAGAAAAAGAAAACCTAAGAAATCCAATCCAGAAGTCTGATTCACAGAAAAAAGTTCTTGCATTCATATTCTATTTATGGTAAAATTAATATCCGTAAGCGGATATGGCGGAATTGGCAGACGCGCTAGATTCAGGTTCTAGTGAGCATTACGCTCATGCAAGTTCAAGTCTTGTTATCCGCATTACAAAAATAGTAAAGGGTTTGGAAATCTCCAAACCCTTTATTTTTTATCTGGAGCGTGTCTGAAAAATGCTCTAATTCTTATTTTTCAAACTTCTTATTCCATAATTCCACTGTACTAGTCATCGCCCCACTAAAGCCGGCCTCTTTACATTTCTTTAATTTTTCTTCTGTATTAACAAACCCAGCTACATAATATTCTCCGTCCCATGCTTTTTTAAATGTAGGAAGAAATTCTATAGCATGATAATACGGACGCAACTCAATAGCATCGAATTTCACCTCATTGATCGTCTTCAGGGCATTATCTACAGAAATGGAATCCATCAGCGTAATTCGATAAATCACCTTGACATTTAATCCCTTCATCATATGTAATTTCGTAATACTCGATCCAATAATTCCATCCACATGATAAAGCTTTTTGAGCATTTGAAAAGCAATCCTGTCTTTTCCCAGTCCATCTACCAATTCATGATTTACAATAACCGTCTTTCCAGCCTGATGACATATGTGACTAAGCTGCTGCAAATTTCCAATATGAACACCTGTAAGCTGTATACAGAAATTATCGGATTGTATCGCTTTTTTTAAGTATTTTACCTCTTTTACAGATGGAATAATTTTAAAATTACTTGTATTTTTCTCATTCTCCATAATAATCACATTTTCCTTTGCAAATTACTGTTTTCATTATAATATATTCCCCAGATAAATTAAATAGTAATTTGCCGGGGTGAGTAGACAGACGAAGTCTGAGAATCAAATCACTCCAACAATAAATAGCAATTCCCTCCCCAGCCAAAGCACAGCCCCCGAAGAGAGTCTAACCCCTATATTTGTGGCCTCGGAGCAAGGTTTGGATGCGAGCGTTTAAAGCGAGCATTCAAACCGCCGCGACTAAAGTCACAAATATAGGGGTTAGACTCTCTTCGGGGGCGTCTTTTTTGCCTGCGGCAAATTCCTATTTCACCGTCTTACAGGCGACTAATTCCACTCCGCTTCCTGCGAGGTTTTCCTTGATGACATCCCCCATCTTCACTGGAGCTGTCACTTCAATTTCCTGAATCTCTTCCATAGCCTCTGTCATAATCTTTCGTGGAATCGGTTCTTTGGATTTTACAGGGATGAGCAGTTCTTTGCCGTTAATTACTGCATATACAGTACTTGTCAGCATACGTTCTGGATTTATCCATTCCTTGTGGGCAAATTTTTCTCCTCGTGGGCAGTTATTTCCCTCTACGCTTACTACTTCGTTGTTGTCAATCATTACTTTTAATGCACAGCCGGAAGGACAGGTTGTGCAGCACATTGTTACTTCTTTCATTACAGTAGCCTCCTTCTGTAATTATGTATACTCAGAATCTTTCTATGCTTAATTTTGTAAGAAGATTTTTATCAGTTGCTGTTCAATTTTCAGTTATACATTGACAAAACTCAAGTACAACTGATAAAAAATCAATGCTAAAGAAAGATATCAATCATACATATTAATTAAACTAATGTTACCTTAATCTCGTCCTGAACGTCTGCAAGCTGTGCGGCTGTCAGGTTTACATTTTCCATTATGCTCGGTACAAATTTCTTTGCTTTTTTGCTTTCAAAGATTACTTTATCGCCGCTTGTAATGCGGATTTTTGCAGTTTCCACTGGTCTGCCGACACGGAATTTAATTTTTGTAACTGGGGTTCTGTTTGCACAGATTCTTGTTGGAACCGTGTAGCGGACCATGCCTTCTGGGATAACTGCAATTTCTGTTTCTGCATTTGAAGTTCCACATGCTTCTGCTGCTGTCTCTACATCTGTAGATACTGCGGCATCTGCCTGCTGTGCGGCTGCACATTCTGCAGCATATTCAGCCGCATAAGTACCGGCATCTTCTGCTTCTTTTGTTACCTGATCTACAAGGTCGTGTACATGGAGCACATTACCACAGGCAAAGATTCCTTTTACGGATGTTTCTAAAGCGTTGTCTACTTTTGGCCCATTTGTGACTGGGTTTAATTCGATTCCTGCTTTTTTGGAGAGTTCATTTTCTGGAATTAATCCAATGGATAATAGTACAGTATCGCAAGGGATGATTTCTTCAGTTCCCGGAATTGGTTTTAAGGTTTCATCTACAGCGGAAACTTCTACTGCCTGTACTCGCTTGGAACCTACGATTTTTGTTACGGTTGTACTTAAATGCAGTGGAATTCCGAAGTCATCCAGACAGTTTTTGATGTTACGGTAAAGTCCATTTGCATATGGCATCAGTTCGTATACACCGACAACCTTAATGCCTTCGAGGGTTAATCTTCTTGCCATAATAAGACCGATATCTCCGGAACCAAGGATGACAACTCTGCTTCCCGGTTTGAAGTTTTCAAGGTTTACATAACGCTGTGCCAGTCCTGCGGTAAATACACCTGCCGGACGGGTTCCTGGAATACGAATCTGTCCTCTTGTTCTCTCACGGCATCCCATAGCAAGGACAACAGAACCTGCCTCAAAAACAAGCATTCCGTCTTCACTCATAGCAACGACATGTTTATCTTCTGTCACATCAAGTACCATTGTATTTAAGTAACAGGAAATGTCTGTTTCTGCCACCATATCTACATAACGCTGTGCGTATTCTGGTCCAGTTAATTCTTCTTTAAATACATGGAGTCCAAATCCACTGTGGATACACTGATTTAAAATTCCGCCAAGTTCATCATTTCTTTCAAGGACTGCAACTTTTTCTACTTTTTCTCTTGCCTTTAATGCTGCTGCAAGACCTGCCGGGCCGCCTCCGATAACTACTACATCATATTTTAATGTCCTCATTTTCTCTCACCTCACCCTTTAATTTTTCCGTATAATACCTGTGCTCCCTGTTCTTCGAAAAGTACCTGTTCTTCAGGGATTCCAAGTTCTCTGGAAAGAATCTGCATTACCTTGTACTGGCAGAAACCACTCTGGCACCGTCCCATTCCTGCACGAGTTCTTCTCTTGACACCTTCTACGGTTCTTGCACCAAGTGTGGAATGAATCGCTGCAATGATTTCACCCTCTGGAACAGTCTCACACCGACATACAATTTTACCCCAGGCAGGGTCTTTTTTGATGAGTGCATCCTGTTCTTCTAAGGAAAGATCGCTGAAATCCGGGATTGGTTCACGGTATGGGTTGTAGTCTGATTTATCTTTCAGATCTAATCCGGCATTTGCCAGAAGGTCTCTTACATACTCAGCAATCGCAGGGGAAGAAGCGATTCCCGGGGACTGGATTCCGGCAGCATGGATAAAGCCTTTTACTGTCTCAGATTCACGAATGTAGAAATCGTTTCCGTTGTTTAATACAACTGGTCGCTGTCCTGCAAAAGTACGAATAATACATCTTGGGTCAAAGTCTGGAAGAAGCATTTTGGCTCCTTTTATTAATTCATCAATACCATGTGCATCGTTTGTTACGTCATATTTATCTTCTCGCATTGTGGCAGTCGAACCGATAAGGAAGTTACCAGAAACAGTAGGAATCAATGCGATGCCTTTTGTATCCGGTCCCGGACAAGGGAACATAACTGTATGAATCGGAAGCACTTTATCCAGTACGCAAAGGTTTCCGTGACGGCCTTCCACTTGATATTCGTGGATACCTGCCATCGCTGCAACATCGTCCGCATGCACACCGGCTGCATTAACGATAAAACGAGTCTCATACTGTCTGTCCTGTGTGTATACAACAAAGTCTTCTTCTGCACGTTTTTCAATTTTACGCACTTTCTGGCAAAGACCAAGTTCTACACCGTTCTGCATTGCATTTTCCATAAAAGCAATGGCTACTTCAAATGGGTCTACCATTACGGTTGTATTTGCAAGTAGCGCACCTAACGCCTTATCACTGATATGTGGTTCTCTGTTATGGAGCTGCTCAAAATCTAAACGTTCTACTTTTTCTACACCGTTGATTCTGGCATTATCCATCAGTTCGTCTACCTTTTTTAAATCCTGATCGGAGTAGGCAACGACAAGTGTTCCTGTATGTAATATTTTAAAGCCTAATTCTTTAGAAAGTCTTGGATACATTCTTGCTCCCGGAGGATTCAGTTTTGCTTTTAATGTGCCCGGATGCGGGTCATAACCTGGATGGATTACTCCACCATTTTGTTTTGTTGCAGAAAAAGCTACGTCTGTACCGCTCTCTAACAAAATTGTTTTTAACTGATATTTTGCCAGTTCATGAGCAATTCCTGTACCGGTGATTCCGCCACCAATAATTACTACATCATACTTCATATGTCTACCCCTTTCTAGATTAAAAGATTTTATAACCAGTCTTTAGATTTCTCTACTGCCTTGCACCACTGTGCGTAAAGATTTTCTCTTGTTTCCTCATCCATCTGTGGTTCAAATACTCTGTCGGCTTCCCATAATTCCTTGATTTCATCTTCACTCTTGAAAATACCACAGCCAAGTCCTGCTAAATAACATGCACCAAGTGCGGTTGTCTCAATGTCTTTTGGACGTACAACGCGGCAATTTAAAATGTCTGCCTGGAACTGCATTAAGAAGTCATTCTTAGAAGCTCCACCGTCTACTTTCAGCTCTTTTAATTTGATTCCTGAATTGCGCTCCATCTCTTCAAGAAGGTCTCTTGTCTGGTATGCCATGGATTCTAATGCTGCTCTTGTAATCTGTTCTTTTGATGTAGCAGCAGTAATACCAATGATCATTCCTCTGGCACCTGTATTCCAGTGTGGTGCACCAAGTCCGGTAAATGCAGGTACGAAGAACACACCTCCGTTATCCGGGATACTTTCTGCCATAACACTTGTCTTAGCAGCATGGTCAACTAAGTTAATCTTATCTCGTAACCACTGAATAACCTGACCTGCAATTAAAATACTTGCACCCATAGAATATTTTACTTTTCCGTCTTTACCCCATGCAACTGTGAGAAGTCCTTTCTCTGTTTCTGGTGCAACATCACCTGTATACATCAGTGGTACTGCACTTGTTCCGTATGTATTCTTTGCTGCGCCTTCCTCGAAACAAGCCTGTCCAAATAATGCGGCACTCTGGTCACCAGCAATACCTGTGATTGGGATTTCTGCACCAAACCATTCTGGATCTGTATATCCAAAGATTCCTACCGATGGTTTGATTTCCGGAAGCATACATTTTGGAATATTCAGCATAGAAAGAAGTTCATCATCCCATTTTAATTCATGAGCGTTCATAACCATAGAACGAGCTGCGTTAGAATAATCTGTTGCATGTACTTTACCTTTTGTAAGGTTATAAAGCAGCCAGCAGTCAATTGTTCCGAATAATAATTCACCCTTTTCTGCTCTTTCCTGTGCGCCTTCTACTTCATCAAGAATCCAGCGGATCTTAGAACCAGAATACGTTGGGTCAATTACCAGGCCAGTCTTTTTGTTTACAGTATCGTTGTAACCCTCCTCAATCAGTTTCGCACAGATATCTGCCGTACGGCGGCAGCCCCAGACAATCGTGTTGTAAATCGGTTCTCCTGTTGCCTTATCCCAGATTGTTGTGGTCTCTCTCTGGTTGGCAATACCGATTGCCGCGATGTCTTTTCCTGTAAGACCTGCTTTTTTAATTGCATTCCGGGATGTTCTTAATGTAACTTCCCACACGGTCTTTCCACTCTGCTCCCACCAGCCGGAATTCGGGAAAAACTGCTCATACTCTTCATAGTCAATCGCTACTGTTTTACCCTTCTCATCATAAACAACACCTCTTGACCCCGTTGTTCCCTGATCCATTACTAAAATGTAGTTTGCCATATACCTGCTCCTCCTTTTTTAATTGTTCCTGCCAGCTTCACCCTTTAAAACTGGTCAGGATATTTAGATAATTAAAAAGTCCTGCTTAATAAGACTGTCAAAACTTCAACAGCCTCATAAGCAGGACTCATAACTCTCTCCCGTTAATACATTATTTTGTTGTATCGAAAATAATCTTATAAGCTTTAATTATTAGTTAGGCATATCCTTGTAGAATACTTCAAGAATCTCTGCGGCAGATGCAGCACCTGGGTCAAGATGACCGATAGCACGTTCTCCAAGTCTCATAGCACGGCCTTTTGTTGCTACGATATTCCTTGTAGACTCTAAACCTGCCTTACCAGCTTCAACAGCTTTCTCCATAGCTTCTTTGGCTGGTGTTCCGCCTTCGTATTCTTTGCGGAGTGTCTCAACTGCTGGAACAAATGTGTCAAGCATAGTTTTCTCTCCAGTTGTGGACTTACCACGCTTTTTGATAATCTCAACACCTTTTTCCATCATGGCGATAAATTCTTCAAAAGTTGCTCCCTCATCTGGGCCTTTTGTCTTAATTGGAAGTCCAAACTTCATAAAGAAGCTTCCGTAAAGTGGTCCTGAAGAACCGCCTACCTTGTCAAGAAGTGCTGTACCAACTTTGTTATAAAAGTCTCTTACACTTAATCCCTTCCAGTCTTCAATATTTTTATTAACTTCACGGAAACCGATAGAAAGGTTGATTCCGTGGTCACCATCACCGATTGCTGAATCTAGGTCTGTGAAATACTCTTTTCTATCTTCAGCTAAAACAATTAAATCTCTGATTACCTGTACGAAGTAATCTTTACTTAACATGTATTCACTCATTATTAATCACCTTTATTATTTCTGTGTAAAGTATGGAGTGTCGCAAGGTGCATCCATTAATTCTTTTAATTCGTCATCCAGTTTCATTAATGTTACAGACATACCAGCCATATCCATAGAACAAGCAAATGGTCCTACTAATGCTTTGTAAACCTTGATTCCCTTTTCTTCAAGAATCTGAGCTACTCTTCTATAACATACATGAAGGTCGATAAGTGGTGTAGCACCTAAGCTGTTTACAAGAACGTAAACTTCGTCTCCTTCAACGTATGGAAGATCTTTAAGGATTGGCTCCATAATCTCATCAATTACATTATCTGCTGTGTCGATCTTACCTCTTCTGATACCAGGCTCGCCGTGGATACCCATACCGATTTCCATGTCACCATCTTCCATATCGAAGATTGTTCCGCCCTTTGCAGGAAGAGTTGCAGAAGACATTGCAACACCCATAGAACGAGTATTGTCATTCGCTTTCTGAGCTGCTGCTACTACTTCGTCTAAGTCTGCACCAGTTGCTGCCTTAGCACCTGCTACTTTAAATACGAAGAAGTCACCAGCGATACCTCTTCTGTCAGGAATATTCTCAGAAGAAACAACATCGTCTGTTACGAGAACTGTCTCTACTCTGATATCGTCTTCCTCATCAGCCTTCTCAGCTCCCATATCGAAGTTCATAACGTCTCCGGCATAATTACCATATAAGTAAATACATCCTTTTCCGTTATCACATGCTTTTGCTGCTGCGTAGCATGGGTCTGGAGATGGGGATGTGTTAATGTTACCGATTACAACAGCATCTGCGAAATCTTCTCCCACATAACCGATGAATAATGGCTCATGTCCTGAACCTCCACCGATGATAACACCAACTTTGTCCTTTGTTCCAGCGTCATTCGCTAAAACAACACGTCCCTGTGCCTCATCTAAATCACACATCTTAACATATTGTTTATGTGCGCCTACATAACCTTCTACCATTTCTTCTACGATATCATATGGGTCGTTAAAAAGTCTTTTAATCTTTGCCATTGTAAGTCTACCTCCCAAAACTTAATTAGTTTTTATGTACATTGCGTGCATCTTCTGATGCTTTGATAACATCCGCTACATCATCGCTGATTGTTCCCTGAACAACACCAGCTAAAGCACCTTCAACAATCGGTGCGTCTACTAACTGAACCTTCTCAGCTAAATCTTCATCAATTAAATCAATCGCTGTCTCTGCGCTTAAAATAGAACTTCCTAAATCAGCATAGATTAAGATATGATCACAATCTTCTACAGATTCAATAGCTCCCTGAATCTTGATTGCACTTGTTCCGATTCTTCCTCCGTCTGCGCCACCTGCAGCAACTACCTGCACGGAACCATCATTCATCTCATCCACAAGTTCCTTTAAGCCCTTTGCGATGTATTCGCTATGTGATACGAGTACTACTCCAAACTTTGCCATGTATTTCTCCTCATCTCTGGTCTTCTGTTATAATCAGCCTTTATAACAAAAGTATAATTGCAACATAAAAAAGCCATCATCATATTGCAATACCTACAACTATTCTAGTTCATTATCCATTAAATTTCAATATGTTTTTAAAAAATTCACAATTTATTTAAGAACATCTCTGATAATCTTGTTAAAATTATCTGCCTGCCATGCAGAACGTCCGATAAATAAGCCATCAATGTGTTCCATCTTACTCAGACCTACTGCATTCTCCGGATTTACACTTCCTCCATATAAAACCGGAATCTCATTCCCTGCCTCTTCTCCAAAGAGTTCAACTAATGTTTCGCGGATGACGATATGGATCTGCTCTGCATATTCCTTCGTTGCAGGCTTTCCGTTCACCCCAATCGCCCATACCGGTTCATAAGCAATCCAAAGCTTTTCTGTCTGTTCCTTCGTTACACCGTAAAGCCCCTTCTTTAACTGAATACGGATAACCTCCTCTGAAATTCCGTAATCCTTCTGCTCTCCGGTTTCACCCACACATAAAAGCGTTGTAAAATTATGATTTAAGGCACATAACACCTTTTTATTCTCTTCTTCATCGGTCTCTCCGAGAACATGACGTCTCTCAGAATGTCCAATCATTACGATATCCGTTCCTACTTCCTGAAGCATCAGTGGAGAAATCTCTCCTGTGAACTGTCCCTGTTCCTCCCAGCCCATGTTCTGCGCTCCAACCATCAAAAGGTCTTCATCTTTTGCTTCATTCGCATCTCTCAGCGTTGTATAAGAAGGGATAACAAAGAGCTGCATGTCTTCTCTGCTGATATCCTTTGTCAGCTCCTGCAACTGAGAAACAAATTCCACAGTATCTTTGATTGTCTTATACATTTTGGTATTTGTACCAAAGTAAATCTTCTTTTTTGCCATTATATCGACCTTTCTAGAGCGTGTTTGAAAAATACTTACTAAAAAATGTACATCACACTTTATAAATGCTTTTCAAATACGCTATAATGCAAATATTTTCACTTCAAACAACAACACCTTGTTATTTTAGCATATATTTTCATTTTTACCCACCGTAATTTTTGGTAATGTTGCGTATATTTTTTTGTTGTTATGGACAGACGAAACCCGAAAGCGCAGAATATTCCAGATGTAATATTCTGCGCTTTCGGGTTTCTGTTTGTTGCTAAATTCAAAAATACTTTGCTATATTGGAGGGGGGATTTGTGGCCTTTCTCTTCGGGATCGTCTGTTAATCTATGTCTGTTAATTTACGTCTGTTAGTTATTTTATCGTAGTTTCCTTCATTAATGCGTCCATCAACTTAGTGTACTGTAATTCAGAATGAATTTCCTCTTCAGAGATGGCGGAAAGAACTTCTTTTTTGTCTTTATATCCAAGTTCATCGATGTAGTACTGGATTTCTTCATCTACGTCGGCATCTGTTATTTCAATGTTATTCTCTTTTAAGAGTAAGTCCTGCACACACTGTTTTTTGAGATTTTCTTTGGCGTAGTCTTCGAGGGACATTTCGTAGTACTGTTCAATGAAATCACTTACGCTCATGCCAAAGTATCCTGCCATCTCTTTATTCTCAATTTTAATGTTTGAGACTTCCTTTTTGATATCTGCTTCAGAGAAATCTTTAAGCTGTGTAGCATTATCCATAATCTTATTCCAGAGTGTCTCCTGGTTTGTCTGCTCTGCCTCTGATTTCTTATCGCTTACAAGGCTGTCTCTTACCTGCTTTTTATATTCTTTTACTGTCTTACAGTCTGTATTTTCCTTGACAAGGGCATCATTCACTTCTGGTATTACTTCCTTTTCAATCATGTTAATAGAAACTGCAAGTTCACATTTTTTACCTGCTATAGAAGAATCGTCATAATCTTCTGGGAAAGTAAATTCTATTGTTACTGTATCACCAACTTTTGCTCCGATAAGTTTCTCATCAACATCGACATTCTCATCAACATTTAAGCTGCCATCTCCAAGATGCATATCGAGATTGCTGTCTGAATAATCGCTATTCTCTTTGCCGTTAATTGTTGTTGTATAATCTACATTAAGATAATCGTCTTTCTGTACGGTCTTTCTATCCTTAATCTCTTCATAGGATGCATTATCCTGGGCTAGTTCATTCACCTGATCTTCTACATCCTGATCGGTTACTTTTGTGGATGCTCCCTTAATTGTGAGTCCCTTATACTGTCCAAGCTTCACATATTCTGATGCATTAAGCTTCACTGGTGTAGCCTTCGCCTGCTGCGCGGCTTCTGTAGTTGCCTCTGCTGCCTTCTTACTGGACTTTGATGTTGCACATCCGCCTAACATACAGATGGATGCAAATACTGCTGTTGCGATAAATATCTTTTTCTTTATCATAAAAATCTCCTCTTTATTATTTCATTCTGCGTTTTCGAATTGCCACACCTATTTTATTACTGTACCATTAATCATACAATCTTACCATTCTTTTCACAAAATCTACATATATTTCTTTTTTCTGTCTATTTTATGACTCTGGGCAAATTATTTTTTTGAAATACCATTTTACAGACTATCAAGTTATTTTTTATTCTGAAAAACTATTTCTTCAGACTGCCAAGTTATTCTATAGTTTTAGAAAATCATTTTTGTGACATCATCTCCCACCTTAGAGCGTGTCTGAAAAATGCTTTCTGCAAGATGTACGTCGCAATTTGTGGGAGATTCCGCCTGAATGAGGGCAGCGTAGCGAACTGAATGAAGGATAAATCTACCGAACAATTTTGGCACTTCTATAACGGCTAAGACACGCATATAACTCCTGCTTTCTTGGTAAAACAGGATGACCTCCTGAACAACTGGCTGGTATAATTGCTTCCATTCCTCGTTTTTCTATGATTGTATACATTCTTTCTATTATATGCTGAATATCTTCTTCGGCTTTTACATTATCAAGAATCCAGCTCATCATATGTGCAAGTGCTGTTGTCTGCCCATTTTCTGAAAGCTGCTCTAAATAGCGGACATCTATTGCCTCTCTGTCAATCAGAACGGTATCTGTTCCCATTGATTTTATTTTCCGTCTGCCCGGCTTTATCGGTTTTAATTTGCGGGAAAATGCCGGGACTGTGATTTCATTTTCTGGGTACTGCCCTGCAATTCTACATTCCTCGCAAATAGATTTCGCTTCTTTTGTAACGTCTTTTACTTTATAATGATCCATCTGTAAAACGAAATCTGCCACAGATAAATAATCTCCAGAACTTCCTACTACAATAACGAAAGAAATTCCCAGTGTTCTATAAATTCCTCTTATATGACGAAGCAATGTTGTAATTGGCTCTTTTTCGTCAGATACTAATCGTGCCATCACCTTATCACGAATCATAAAGTTTGTCGCAGACGTATCCTCATCCAGCAATAAAAGACCTGCTCCCGCCTCAACTGCCTCGATAAGATTCGCGGCCTGAGAAGTACTTCCACTGGCATTTTCTGAGGAAAAATCTGTAGTGTCCTGACCTGCTGGAAGGTGATTGATAAACATAGATATGTCTGTGTGCAGCACATTTCTTCCATCCTCGGCACGAATTTTCATTCCGCTATTATCTGCCACGACATACTCTCTGCCATCCCCGCAAATATGATTGTATACACCCTGTTCCAACGCCTTTAACAAAGTAGATTTTCCGTGATATCCACCACCGACAATAACCGTGATTCCTTCTGGAATACCCATTCCAGTGACCTTTCCCTTATGTGGCAGTTCCACATCTATTCTCATAGATTCCGGCGAAGCAAATGGAACTGCTCCACGCATTGGCCGGTCGGAAACTCCGCTCTCTCTTGGCAAAATAGCTCCGTCCGCAACAAATGCTGTAAGATTTCTCTTTTTTAATTCTTCCCGAAGGACTTTCTGGTCATCTGCAAGGAAAATCGCCTGTTCCAGATATTTTTTATTTTTTGTATCCCAGTTTCGATAGAAAAGCGTATTTTCTGCTAACTGTGGCAAAATATCAAATACTAACTTCTGCATCTCTTTTGCCAGAATCGTTCTTCCTCTTGCTGGAAATCCCATCTCAAAACGAAGTTCCATTTTCTCTTTGGAAAATACAACTGCAATCCTTTCTTGCACTGTCTGGTTCGCTGGACAGATCGTGATTCTTCCACTTTTACCAGAACCCATAAAGCCCTTATCAATCTGTCTTAACTCATATAAAAATCTCCGCAACACCTGATCTTCTAAGGCTAAGCGGCGATGCTTTTCCTGGTAATATTCTTCTGGAAACCCATGCCTGTCCCTCTTTACTTCAAAATGAAGTCGGGATGGAGAAGCGAATGGGTCTCCCTGTACATGGTCGATATACAAAATGTAATTGCCGAAGCTATAACTGCCTCCGAGCGTCTTATACATTCCATAACTTTTATGGTCGATTTTGATGAGTTCTTTTTTTAAATCTTCTTTATTTTTCATTGTTATTTCCTTATTTTACTTTGCATTCACAGATATTCTTCTGATATTTTTAATAGCATCATTTTTATTCAATCATGACTATAATTCACTTGATTTAAAGAAATAAAAATACTGAGATTCCAACGCCCCGGACAACAGCCGGTTCACTCCAATCCAGTCTCCAAATGCCGACGTCGCACGTTTTGGCAGATAATTAGAATCTAATAAAAGGTATTTCTTCGTCTTTTTATTATAATCGGAAATGGAAACATAATGTCCCTGCACATGGACAATGGCGGTATCGCCTGCCTTTAATTTCTTCTTCAGCACGTCAATACTTCCACTTGCCCCATCCCATGCAAAACCATATTTTTGTCCGTATTTCTTCGCTGCTGCCTTAAAGATTCCATCATCCGTTCCGCTTCCCACAATACGATAATTCTTTTCTACCGCATAATTGGCAAGTTCCATCACGTCCATATACTGTCCGTTTAACGCATAAACTGCATTCACTGTCGCAAGAATTCCACAGCCTGCCGTTCCCATACAGCCTCCGCCACCATACGGAGTCGCACACCATTCTGGATCGTACTGAGTAAATATAAATGGTTTCTTTGTGTTACTCATTTTCTGTGCTGCGTGAATTCGCCAGTGAGTTGGCTGTGTGCTTCTGGATTTTTCTAAAGTAAATGCTAATTCAGTATTGCTCTGCTGTTTTGCATTTTTCGATGAAGTATCTGCCTGATTTCCTTCACCGCTATTCGCCACTTTCAGTTCTTCACTGTTTTTCGCTGAGTCACTCTCTTGAGAATCTTCGCTATTTTCTTTTGTATCTGTAATCTGTCCTAGAAAATACTTACTTTTCACATTCTGAATGGAAAATGCTCCATTTAACCGCTGTAACTGGAACAGTCCATAAGTCTTGTCCGGCTGCTCCGTCCAGCAAACAACATACTTTCCGACACTTCCTTTTTCTGCTTTTTTGCCTGCCGTTTTAAAAGTTACTGCAAGATATTTCTCAGTTTCAACATTTTGAATATAATACTGATTCTGTGTCGTATGCATTATTTTAAATGTATACTCTGGATAAGCTTCCATCGCGGACTGATTTTTACTTCCCCCGTTTTCATCATCCTGATAGCCACATCTAAATTTGTAAATGCCATCTGCTAATGTCTGTTTTTCACGTCCATCATACAAAAGTGTGTTAGAAAATGCACTTGCTGTCATCCAGCCAATCTCATAATGATCCTTTTTATCACAGATAACCTGTCTGTCTCCGTCTACTTTGCTGATAACAATTACACCACTATATTTTTTTATCGTTGTCTGTACTTTAGAATAACTTCTACTTGTATAAATGTACATATGATCTCTGACTGTCGCATATACATTTTTATACTTTGGATTTACGACAAAAGTATTAAGAGAAAGCCATCCTGTACCAGATCTTTTTCCACTTTTGTAATTGCCGTAAATACCATTTTTACTTACTTTATATGCTTCTATCGTAAGATTATTTCCTGCTACTTCTTCTTTTTTATTCTTTAAATTTTCATCATTATAAACTGCAACTTTTCCATCCTGTATAGATGTAGCTGTCACCGGTTTCTGCTCCATGTCGTAAGGGAATGCCGCCTCTGCCTTTTTCCCGGCACAGAGCAACACCGCTATACAAAATAAAGAAGCAAATACAATTCTTTTTATATTCATAAATAAAATCTCCTACAATTTTAAATTCGCCAGTGCATCTGCCAAAGCGTTATTCAACGGCTGTTTCTCCTCTTTTTTCATCTTCTTCATATAATTTGCCACATCTTTTTTTGAAACACCCGCTCCCTCTTTCTTACGGCGGTTTTCAAATGCCTGCATGGATTCTTTATGCCCGCAGGAACAGACAAACTTCTGCTTATCTTTCGCCCCGACTAGCTCCATCTTTTTATGACAAACTGGACAGCGGGCATTGGTCAGTCTGGAAATACGCTCTTTGTAGCCGCACTCTCTATCCTGGCAAACATAAAGTTTTCCCTGTTTTCCATTTACTAAAAGAAGTCTCTTTCCGCACTCTGGACAGATTTTATTTGTCAGATTATCATAACGGAACGTTCCTGTTCCATTCTGAATCTGCTTCATCAGTTCTTTTGTATATGTTGCAATCTCACGCATAAACTTACGGTCACTTGCCTTGCCTTTTGCAATCGCAGATAACCTTGACTCCCACTCTGCGGTAAGTTCTGGTTTCTTCAAATCTTCTGGCACAAGGGCTAAAAGCTGTTTTGCCTTACTTGTAATAAAGATTTCATTTTCCTTTTTTTCAATAAGATAACTGCCAAAAAGCTTGTCAATAATGTCTGCTCTTGTTGCAACAGTTCCGAGTCCACCTGTTTCCTGCAATGTCTTCGCTGCTTTTGCATCTTTTTGCTGCATATATTTGACTGGATTCTCCATCGCCTTTAACAAAGTTCCCTCGGTAAATCTTGCTGGTGGTTTTGTCTTTCCTTCCGTCTTTTTCAGTGAAAAATCTCTGATTACTTCACCCTCTTTTAAAGCAGGAAATACCTTTCCGCTCTCATCGCCATCCGGTGCTGTTACTTCCTTGTATCCTCTGCTTAAAGGTACATTTCCCTCTGCAAAAAATGTCTCGCCCTCACATTCCAGTGTGATTTTGGTCTGCTCGTATTCATATGGCGGATATAAAACGGCAAGAAATCTTCGTACAACCAAATCAAAAATCTTTCTCTCATCCACAGAAAGCTGTGCTAGAATCACTGGCTGCTCTGTCGGGATAATCGCATGATGATCGGAAACTTTCTGGTTATTTACAAAAGACTTTTTCGGTGTGATTTTTCCTTTTAACACTGTATTTGTGAAGCTTCTGTACGGGCCGACCGCAATCGCCTCCACACGTTCTCTTAATGTCTCTGCCACGTCTGTTGTCAGATAGCGGGAGTCTGTTCTTGGATAAGTCAGCACCTTATGATGCTCATAAAGACTCTGCATAATATTTAAAGTCTGCTTTGCTGAAAAACCAAATCGCTGATTCGCATCTCTTGAAAGATCTGTAAGATCATAAAGACCCTCTGGCTGAGAAGTCTTCTTCGTCTTTTTCACCTCAGCAACAACCGCTGTTTTTCCAGAAAGTTTCTTATAAATCTCCTCATTTTTCTCCTTAGAAAATGTTGCTGAACTTCCTGACTTCTTATCTTTCCATGTAAAAGTAATGCCCTTACCAGTAAGCTGCAATCCATAATAAGGTTTTGGTGTAAAATGCCTGATTTCCTCTTCTCTTGCAGCAATCATCGCAAGAGTCGGAGTCTGTACTCGTCCACAGGAAAGCTGTGCATTATATTTGCAGGTTAATGCTCTTGTCGCATTAATACCTACCAGCCAGTCCGACTCCGCTCTCGCTGTTGCCGCATGGTAAAGATTCTCGTACTCCTCCGCATTCTTAAGATGAGCAAAACCGTCACGGATTGCCTTATCCGTCACAGAAGAAATCCATAACCTCTTCAACGGTTTCTTGTTCCCTGCCTTCGCCAGAATCCATCTCGCAACCAATTCTCCCTCACGACCGGCATCCGTCGCAATGATAATCTCTGCAACATCCTTTCGTTCAATCAGGGACTTCACTGCCTGAAACTGCCCTCTTGTCTGAGGAATCACTACTAACTTAAAACGCTCCGGCATCATCGGAAGATCTTCCATTCTCCATGTCTTCAACTTCTTATCATACCCTTCCGGGTCCGCCAGCGTTACCAGATGTCCCAATCCCCAGGTAACAATGTATTCATTTCCTTCAATATATTTTTTACCCTGCTGTTTACAACCGAGCACGCGGGCGATGTCACGGCCAACGGAGGGTTTTTCTGCGATTACTAACTTTTTCATTTATATAATCTCCTATATGATTTCCATCTTTTATCCAAAATAACACGTTTAATCTTTAGTATAACATAAAATTGCAATTTTGTGGCCAGATAGATGCTCCCCAGCCAAAGCACAGCCCGCTGGAAGATAAATAAAGCATATTTGTGACCTCGGAGCAAGGTTGGATGTGAGCGCTTTTACGCGAACATTCAACCTGCAGCGACTAAAGTCACAAATATGCTTTATTTATCTTCCAGCGGGCGTCTGTTCCGTCTGTTTTTTAACTCAAATCACAGGCCTCTCTTCTTCAGCACCCTCTTTTCTACGTTATAGAACACCACTTGATCAATGAGGATTCCCACCACCACAATGACAACCATTACTAACATAACCTGGTTAATATCTGCCAGATTTCGTCCTGTCATCAATGTCTGTCCAAGTCCAATGGATGTTGTCATTACTTCACCGCTCATCAACGCTCTCCACGCAAATGACCATCCCTGTTTCATTCCCGATATTAATTCAGGGAGGCTTGCCGGAAATATGACTTTCCAGTAAATCTGTTTCTGGTTTGCGCCCATTGTGAGGGCTGCTTTTTTATAAATTGGAGGTACATTTAATATTGCATTGTCTACAGCGATTGCCATGCTGAATGCCGATCCCATGATTACTACGAAAATTATTGCTGTTTGTGTAAGTCCAAACCACAAGATAGAAAATGGTACCCAGCAGATGCTCGGTAATGTCTGGATTCCCATAATCAGTGGTCTTAAGTTCCTATGTAAAAATGAAAAATGATTGATTAATATCCCGATTACTGCTCCTATTATAAGTGAAAGAATGTATCCAATCGCACCTCGGAGAAGACTGTTTCCAATTGCAGCAAGTAATGTTCCCTGCTTCATCATTTCCACAAAGGAACTCCACACACCGACCGGGGATGGCATCGCATATGCTTTCCATATTCCAAGTCCGTCAACACCTGCCACATAGAATATCTGCCACAAAATGATGATTCCAAGAAGGAACAGTATTTCCCCTGCTATATTGGATTTTCTTATTTTTTTCATTAATAATCCCCTCCCTGTATCTCTTCTAATATTTTATGGCGATATGCGATAAATTCTTCATCATAGACATGTCTTGGTCTTTCCAGATTAATTGGCACAATATTTCTGATGCCGCCATTTTCTCCTGACATTACCACTACTTTGTCACCAAGATATACCGCCTCTTCAACGCTATGTGTAATAAAAAATATTGTCTTGTGTGTCTGCATCCAAATGTCCTGTAATTCTTTTCTTAAATGATTGGATGTCTGTTTATCAAGTGCAGAAAATGGTTCATCCATCAAAAGGATATCTGAGTCCATCGTAAATGCTCTCGCCAGGGCCACCCTCTGACGCATTCCGCCAGAGAGCTGATGTATTGCGTAGTCTTTATATTGTTCTAACTGCATCATCTTCAAATATTTTTCTGCCCGTATTTCCTGTTCTTCCTTCGGAACTCCATTTATTTTCATTCCAAACTTTATATTTTGGATAACATTCAGCCACGGAAACAGAGCATGTTCCTGAAACATCACTGTCCGTTCTGAACCCGGGCCTTTTACTTCTTTTCCGTTTAAAAGAATTCTTCCTTCTGTCGGAGCTTCTAATCCTGCAATCAGGTTAAGCAGTGTACTTTTACCACATCCGCTTTTACCAACTACACAAAGGAATTCTCCCGGCTGTATTTCAAGATTTATATTTTTTAAAGTGGCCTGACCCGTATTTTCAAAAGTCTTTCCCACATTTTCTAATATTAATGCCATGCTCTGTCTCCTTTTAAATGTCTGATATACGCAATAGGTACTATAATTTCTGGATGATTAAAATTATTTTACTTCCGTAATAAAGTCATCGGAAGGTTTCTGGTCAATGAATTTTTGTTCAAGGGAAATTGCTGCAAAATCATCCACTGCATCTTTATTTACCTCTGTTGAAATGGTTAATTTCTGGAATGCCGTCTGTAAAATGTCCTCACTTAATGATTTACCTGTTGCCGCATTAATCTCGTCATTAATAATTTTTGCCGCCCCATCTGCATTTTGATTAATTTCATCCGTTGCCGCTTCATGCTGCTTTAAAAATTCTTTCACTAAATCAGGATGCTCTTTTAAAAACTCATTTCTTACAACAACCACCGCTACCGGATAATTACCTTCCATGTAGACTTCATTATAATCTAACACAATCTCCGCACCATTTTTCACAAGTGTAGAACCCCACGGTTCTGGTACAAGTGCCGCATCTACATTTCCCTGATCCATCATGTTCTGAATATCCGCATTTTCTACAGCGGTAACTGTGACTGTTCCGCCTTCCTCTACTGTCTTTAACCCATTATCAGAAAGAAGTTTTAACAGGCACAAATGCTGTGTATTTCCAATTTGCGGAATGGCTACTGTTTTTCCGTCCAAATCTTTTGCTGACTCAATCTTTGAACCCGGTGCCTTTACCAGTTCTGCTCCTGCCTGAGACGCTCCTGATATAATACTGACATCTCCTTTTGACTTAACATTTGCACTGATTGCCGGAACTGGTCCAATGTATCCGATATCAATATCTCCTGAAAATAATGCCTCTACCTCCGATGGTCCTGCGTTAAAAGAAGTCCATTTCACTTTTGCTTTTCCATCAAATGCTTTGTCGAGAGTTCCCTGTGCTTTCATATAAAGAGCCTGTGCATGTGTTACATTATTAAAATATCCCACATTAATTTCTGTTGTTTTATCAGCATCTTTTTTCGTTCCGCCGCATCCTGCAAGCCCTGCTACCATTGCTGCGACTCCGGCTATCACAAAAATCTTTTTTAGATTCCATCTCTTTATGCTTCTTTTCATATCGAATCAACATCCTTTCCCTGTTCTAATTATCTATCAGCATTTTTTATATCCTTTCCGTCTATCTTTGGTTAAGTGCTGATTTTTACTTATCTCTGTGTTATTTTTTCTGTCTGACATCAGCTTGTTTTTACTCTCACATGTGTTGTATTTATCTTATGTGAAAATACATTTAACAACAACACGATTTTTTGATAACGTTTTCTATTTCATAATATTGATTTTTTCTCTTGTTTTTTTTATAATTTTTTCATGTATACATGATTCTATAATTTATTTTTCAAAATATTTTTGATAACGTTATCAGGAGGTTTTTATGTCATTAAAAGAAATTGCCCACCGAGCCGGCACTTCAGTATCCACCGTTTCAAGAGTCTTAAATCAGCCAGATTATAAATGCAAAAATCCAGAACTAGAGGCACGCATCTGGGCTGCTGCACAGGAAATCAGCTACACACCAAATACTGCCGCACAAACATTAAAATCCGGAGCACCTCAAATTAAAACCACTCCCCTCACTTTCGATATTTTCCTGACCCGTTTTCCCTCACTTTCTCAGGATTTATTTTTCAGCGAACTTTTTGAATCTCTGAAAAAAGAACTTCTACGTCAGAAATGTGTTCCCGGAAAGTTTCTCACCCTCCCGGAAGTCACTTCCATGTTAAAAGAAAAATCCTCTTTTTCAGTAACAGACACACACGCTGACGGAATTATACTTCTTGGAAAATGTCCTGCTGAACTGATTTCCACTTTACAAAATCATTATCACAATATCGTAGGAATTGACCGTAACCCGACAAACTTTGATTATGACGAAGTAATCTGCAGCGGAACAACCGCCGCCGTCACCGCCATGAACTACCTCATCTCCCTTGGGCATAAAAAAATCGCCTACATAGGCGATTGTTCCTATGAGGCGAGATATATCGGTTATTATCAATCTTTAATTTCGCATAATTTACCTTTAGACTACTCTAATATTTATCCAACCAGCCAAACCAGAGAAGAGGGCATGAAAACAATGGAACTTATCTTACAACGAGAAGAACTTCCATCCGCCATTTTTTGTGCAAATGACAGCACTGCTCTCGGCGTTTTTGACTGTCTGCAGCGCCACCGCAAAAAAGGCTACATTCCTTCCGTTATCTCCATCGATAACATACTGGAATCTGAGCAGACAAAACCTATGCTCACCACCATTGATATTCCAAAAAAAGAAATGGCCCACCATGCAGTAAACCTGCTCCTCGACCGAATACATAACCAACACAGTAATGCGGTGCGAATTGAACTTCCATGTAGGTTGATTGTACGCGAAAGTTGTTCCTATTGTGGGCAATAACTTTTGAGTTGCCTACCAATGCACTACTACTGGATAGGTGGATTCAATGTTGTTATAGATTTTCTGTACTGCGCTTCTTGGTGTATTTACACAGCCGTGGGAGCCATCGTATGTAAAGATTCCTCCACCATAACTTCCACGCCAGGATGAATCATGGATTCCGACACCAATCTGAATAAATGGAAGCCAGTAGTCTACATGGGAGGCATATCCCTGGCCAGTTAAAGTATAATCTGTTGTTTTATAAAGGATATAATAAACTCCTGTTGGGGTTCCATGTCCTTTGCTGATATCACCAGTTACAACATCTGTGGATACTAAAGTTTTTCCATTTTTGTAGAACCACATATGCTGCTCACCTAAGCTTACTTCTACATAAGTACTGCCGATATCAAACTTTTTACGACTCTTTGCTCTGTGAGCATATTCTGGTTTTATCTTAACAGATTTGCCCTTTTTAATTGTTTTAACAAGGTTCTTCGTTTCCGCTTCCTGATCAATTTTCCATCCGTAAGTACCACCACTGACACTTACCTCATTGCCGCAGATGGACGTAAAATTTCGTTTTATTCCAACAGTGTCGTATTTATCAGCAAGTTTTTTGATATATTTTGCAGCCATCTCACTGTGGACTTTAACCTCGTGTTTATCTGTTTCATACAGCCATTTGCTGATTTTCTTTCCCTTAAGTTCTTCAGTACGATCATCAAAGTCGTATGTAATTGTTTCCTGAACATATTTGTTCATCATTTTATTTGCCTCTACGACTTCCTTTGTATCCTTCTTATAAGCAGGATTTTTATAGCAGTCATTTTTTTCTATATCAATGGATTTATCCATATTTAAGATTGCTTCTTTTAAAAGTGGTTTCAGTTTTTTCTTCTTTACCGTATTTCCGTAAACTTCCGGCACAATACTATAACTGTTTGTAGCTTTATCATAGGTAGAATATGCATCAACCGGTGCAACTACCATATCTTTATTAAATGCATTCAGATTATTATATGTATCATTAAATGCTGTATCGTCCATTGTCAATGTAATCGCATCTCTATAATCCTGAGACTGGAATAATGCAGTAATCCATGCATAGCCTTTCTGCTGTGCTTTAATTCCCTCAAGCTTTCCATCATCCTTAAATGCAAGATTTACCTGAGAAAATGAAATACTTTCCTTTTTCTTATTTCTTTCCTTAATTGTAATCTTATAGGCTTTGATATCTTCCTTTATCAGTTCTTTTGTCTTTGAAACACTTCGGAAACCACAGGAATAACCATTCACTTTTGTTCCGATAAAATAATGATATTGAAAAAATACAGAAATAGCCGCATACAATAAAATAACAACAAGTACAGCCAGTCCGATTTTTTTCTGTTTGTTCATTTTTCTTTCCTCCTGTTCAAATTTATGTACTCTCGGAATCTTTTTATGCTTGATTTGGTGAGAAGATTTTTTGTCAGTTGTTCCCAAATTTTTGAGGCGTACGCGATGCATACGTTGATGAAATTTGGGTGTGGCTGTCGGAAAATCAGCCACAAAAGCAAGTGCAGGAAATACTCCGAGAGTACATATTTTAATAACTATTGAAATAACTATTAGATATAGTTTTTTGAATATCAATCGTATTTCCAAACTGTCAAATTACCTGTCCGTTAAATATATACGAAATATTCTCGATATCCCACAGTCTCCTAGTATAGTTCATTTCTCCAGCAGAAACAAGAGGGAAAATTGCTATTTAATTCATTAGACAAACTACAGACGAAGCCATTGCCCCCAATAAGGCATATTTGTGATTTTAGTCGCG
>ERZ773248.388-NODE-388-length-59405-cov-7.380101_pt1 | contig 59405 bp, 59 predicted proteins | sample MGYA00580518_ERZ773248 | MGnify/ENA primary metagenome ERZ773248 (study PRJEB29015, sample SAMEA2737762) | human gut metagenome | biome: human gut; feature: human-associated habitat; material: faeces | place: China | collected 2012 ...
ACCTGCGACCCCCTGGTCCCAAGCCAGGTGCGCTACCAAACTGCGCTATGCCCCGCCAACAAAAAACATTATACAAGAAACGAGATGATTTGTCAACATTTTTTTATAGCCATTGCCAACAAGTCATATTCCGAGTACAATAAAGATAATACGACTTAGGAGGTAATAATATATGCCTAGTGCAATGAGTATTCATTTTGAATCGGACCATCCCTTCATCGCCGTTCCCTTGGAATGTGAAACTATCGAAGATTTGCAGGACCGGATCGACGAAATCTTAAAGAAACCTTACGATATGATTGCCTTTGATGCCGGCTGTTTCAACGGGACCATCAATTTGTCCCAGCTCTGGAACGCCCTGCTGTTCATTGCCCGTGATGCCGAACAGCCGTCGGTCCTCTTCTCGTGCGATAAGAGCAAGCTGCCGGAAATGTACCAGACCGACAACGACTACGCGACGATCCTGCGCTTTGCCATCCGTTCGGCCCTCATCGACGCCGTCAAAATCGAAGGCAGCCTCGACGAAGATGACATCGACGACATCGCCGGTCAGGCCGTCGACCTGGGCAGTGTCCCCATCATCGTCATCCGCGCCGACCAGGGCGCCAAAGCCGACGAACTCGTCCAGAAGATGGAAAGCCGCTGGGACCTGGAAGCCAAGACCTTTGAACTGGCTGTCCCCGTCCAGACGAAAGAAGATATCCAGGCTCTGGAAGATGCAGCTAAAGCCTTCCACGAAGCCCACCACGACGCAACGGTCATCCCACATCCTATCGGCAAAATCGCCAAAGAAGCCATGCTCCAGGGCCAGACCTTCGGCGCGCCCCTGCTCTATACGACAGACGGCGAAGAAACGGAAACCCTGCCGACCAGCACGGCCATCCATAAACTGCTCCATCCGGAAGAATGATATAAAAAAGAGCTTGTCGCACGACGACAAGCTCTTTTAAGTTGTTAGTGGCTAGCAGTTAGTTGTTAGTGGATGGCTTTAAATTTAAAGTTTTTCTCTGAAAATTACAAAATCTGTACTACAAATTATAAAGAGAAAGGGACATCGCATGATGGCATAGGCCTTCGTGCGATGTCCCTTTTTAGCTGCAAACTATCTTTTACTGTAAGTTCTTGGTCAACAGCTGGTTGACGACGCCGGGGTTGGCCCGGCCTTTTGTTTCTTTCATGATCTGACCGACGAGGAAGCCGATGGCTTTCTTCTTGCCGGCTTTATAGTCGGCGACGGACTGCGGGTTGGCAGCGATGACTTTTTTGACCATGTCTTCCAGGGCACCTGTATCGGTGATCTGGACCAGACCCTGTTCTTTGACGACGACGTCGGCTGCTTTGCCGGACTTCCACATTTCCGGCAGGACTTTCTTGGCGATCTTGCCGGAGATGGTCCCTTTAGCGATGAGTTTCAAGAGGCCAGCCAGGTCAGCCGGTTTGACTGGCGAAGCGGAAATGTCGATGTTTTCTTCGTTCAGTTTCTTGGCGAATTCGCCGAGCATCCAGTTGGCTGCTTCTTTGGCATCGACGCCTTCTTTGACGACGGCTTCAAAGTAATCGGCTGTCTGTTTTTCCAGGGTCAGCAAGTTGGCGTCGTATTCGGACAAACCCAATTCATCCTGGAAGCGCTGGCAGCGGGCATCGGGCATTTCCGGCAGTTCCTGGCGGACCTGTTCGATGTATTCCGGCGACACTTCGATAGGAATGAGGTCCGGTTCCGGGAAGTAACGGTAATCGCTGTCCCCTTCTTTGACGCGCTGGAGGATGGTAATGCCCTTGGCTTCATCCCAGCCGCGCGTAGCCTGCTGGATCGTACCGCCTTCGTCGAGAATCTGAGCCTGGCGGACGGCTTCGTATTCAATCCCCTTCTGGACGGCGCTGAAGGAGTTGATGTTCTTAATTTCTGTCTTGGTCCCCAATTTATCCGAACCGACGGGACGGACGGAGATATTGGCGTCACAGCGCATACTGCCTTCTTCGAGGCGGCAGTCGGAAACGCCGAGGTACTGCATGATGGAGCGCAGTTTTTCCAGATACGCTCTGGCTTCGGCACCGCTGCGCAGTTCCGGTTCGCCGACGATTTCCAGGAGCGGTACGCCCGTACGGTTATAGTCGACGCTGGTCGAATCAGAGTTGGCAATACTGCCGCCGCTGTGGACGAGCTTGCCTGCGTCTTCTTCCATATGGATACGGGTCAAATGGATACGGCGCTGTTTGCCGTCGACATCGATGTCGATGTAGCCGCCTTTGCAAATCGGCAGGTCGAACTGGGACGTCTGGAAGTTCTTCGGCAAATCGGGATAGTAGTAGTTCTTGCGGTCGAATTTGCTGAACGGCAGGATGTCGCAATGCAGGGCCAGGCCGGCTTTGACGGCATAATGCAATACTTCTTTATTGAGTACGGGCAGGACGCCGGGCAGGCCTAAGCAGACCGGGCAGACGTGGGTATTCGGTTCGGCGCCGAATTCCGTGCTGCAGCCGCAGAAAATCTTAGTTTTCGTTTTTAATTCGACATGGACTTCCAAGCCGATAACGGATTCGTATTTCATTAAAGTTCAACCTCCCCCATGGGCGACGGCTTGCGAAGGTCCGTCCGATTCTGTTCAAACGTATAGGCCACGCGAAGCAGCGTTGCTTCGTCCAGGGCCTTGCCGATGAGCTGCATGCCGATGGGCAGGCCGTTCTTATAGCCGCAGGGAATGCTGAGGCCCGGCAGGCCGGCCAGGTTCAACGTGACCGTGCAGACGTCGCCGAGGTACATAGCCAGCGGATTGTCGCTGTTCTGGCCGATCTTGAAGGCCGTATCCGGCGCCGTCGGCGTGAGCAGGACGTCGCATTTCTTCAGGGCTTCGTCGTAGTCCTGTTTGATCAGAGTACGGACTTTCATGGCCCGCAGATAATAAGCGTCGTAATAGCCTGAGCTGAGGACGTAGGTCCCGAGGAGGATACGGCGTTTGACTTCGTCGCCAAAGCCTTCCGTACGGGTCTTGATGTACATGTCGACGATATCCTTGCCGTCGACGCGCATGCCAAAGCCGACGCCGTCATAACGGGCCAGGTTGGAGCTGGCTTCGGCCGGCGCGATGATATAGTAAGCAGCGATGCCGTATTTCATGTGGGGCATGCTGACCGGTACGATTTCGGCACCGAGTTTCTTATACGTTTCGATAGCGTCTTCCAGGGCCTTGCGGCAGTCAGCATCGAGGCCTTCGCCGAAGAATTCTTCCGGGACGCCGATTTTCATGCCCTTGACGTCATTGACCAGGGCCTGTTTGTAATCTTTTTCAGCCTGGGGAATGGACGTCGAGTCCTTGGCATCATGACCGGCGATGGCATTGAGGACGATGGCGCAGTCAGCCACGTCGTTGGTGAAAGTACCGATCTGGTCCAGGGACGACGCAAAGGCGATGAGGCCATAACGGGAAATGAGGCCGTATGTCGGTTTGAGGCCAACGACACCGCAGTACGAAGCCGGCTGACGGACGGATCCGCCTGTATCCGAGCCGAGGGCCCAGACCGTTTCGCCCGAAGCGACAGCGGCGGCCGAACCGCCGGACGAACCACCGGGGACGCAATCGAGGTTCCACGGGTTATGGGTCAGCTGGAAAGCCGAGTTTTCTGTCGAACTGCCCATGGCGAATTCGTCCATATTGGTCTTGCCCAGGCTGACATAATCAGCAGCCATCAATTTTTCGATGACCGTCGCATTGTACGGCGATTTGAAATTTTCCAGCATCTTCGATGCACACGTAGCCTTCTGGCCTTTGATGCAGATGTTGTCCTTGATGGCACCGGGAATCCCGGCGAGGTCACTGATGGCTTCACCGGCTGCGATTTTGGCATCGACAGCGGCAGCCGCTTCCAGGGCATAGTCGCGGTTATCCGATAAAAATGCCTGTACTTTCGGTTCTATTGTATCTTTATGTGCAAGAAAAGCCTTGGTCAATTCGACAGCCGATACGTCGCCGTTGACCAGTTTTTCATGCAGTTCATGGATGGTTAACATACATACGCCTCCCTGTTAATCCTGGATGACTTTCGGAACTTTGAAATAGCCATCAGCCTGTTCCGGCGCATTCTGAAGCGCTTTTTCATTGGCCAGCGACGGCTGGGGAACGTCGTCGCGCATGACGTTGGACATGGATACGGCATGGGCCGTCGGCTTGACATCGGTCACATCGACCTGGCTCAAGAGATCCATGTACGATAAAATGTCGTTCAGCTGTTTCCCGACCGTTTCCATCTGGTCTTCCTTGACTTCCAGGCGGGACAACAGTGCGATTTTCTTTATTTCTTCGGCACTGATTTTCATACTGACACTCCTTGCAGATATTTTTAGCGTGACAAATCGGAATCATTTGTCAAAATTCAACACATATATAATTTAATCACCTTTTGCCATATTTTGCAAGCCTCATCGCCTGTATGCGATACCGCAGGGGCCGTCCCAGAGCCTTTCTGTCCCATCCGATGCAGGACGATTACCCAAACGGATAATAGCGGCAGGCGGCCCGCTACGTGCTGAGGGCTTCCCCAAGCATCGTTGTTACTTTGAGTTCATCGCAGCGGAACGCCGCATCTGAGTCCGAGCGACCTGCGGCATGCGACCTGCGGCCGGCGGGACGCCCTTTGGGCGTCCCCTACAATGCCTATCCTCTCGTCAGGCGGTAGATAAGGGCGTTGCAGATGGCGGCGGCGATGGTACTGCCCCCTTTTCGGCCTTTGGCGACGATGTAGGGAACGCCGGCTTCCATGATGACTTCTTTGGCATAGACGACGTTGACGAAACCGACAGGGACGCCGATGATCAGGGCCGGCCGCATCTTCCCGGCATCGATGAGTTCCCGCAGGCGCAGGAGAGCTGTCGGGGCATTGCCGACGGCGACGATGACCGGCCCTTCGAGGGCTGCGGCTTTATCCATGGAAGCCTGGGCCCGCGTCGTCCCCTGCGCTTTGGCAGCGGCAGCTACGTCTTCATCGGCCATGAAGCAGACTTTGCGGCAGCCCAGTTTTTTAAGGCCCGGCTGGCTGATACCCATGCAGGCCATGTTGGTATCGGTCACGATGGTGCAGCCGCCTTTAAGGGCCGTCAAGGCCTGATTGACGGCGCCAGGGCTGAAACGCAGGTTGCGGACATAGTCAAAGTCGGCACTGGTATGGACGACGCGCTTGATGATATCCTTTTCGTCTGGCGGCAGGATGATGTCGCCTAATTCGTCTTCAATGATTTCCATGCTGCGCCGTTCGATATCGGCTGGTAAAATGTGTTCAATTTTCATGAGTTCCTTCCTTTCGATGGATACAGGCTGCGACGAAGCGGGCGGCCCAGTCCCTTTTCCCCAGGAAATGGATGTGGGGATAACCGCCGATGAAGTGGTCGTTCGCCATGATGCAGGGCCAATGGCGCTGGCTCCCGGCCTTATAAGCCGTAAAATCATGGCCGTTGTCCGTGCTGTCTGAATAGTGGAATTCGTGGGCCGTCACGGTGTCGCCAGCGCAGCAGAGGAGATTGTCTTTTTCAGCCTTCAGAGTGACGTAACCGAAACGCTTCAGGGACGAGGTCATGAAGGTTTCGCCAGGTACGGCGCCGACCCAGGGCCACAGGCGGTCCTGGCTGTCGCGAAAGGCCTGATGGAGATACATGAATCCCCCACATTCGGCGATGCACGGCAGCCGGGCGTCCAAGGCACGGCGAAGGGATGCGCGCATCGACGCGTTCTGGCTCAAGGCCGGGGCATACAGTTCGGGATAGCCGCCGCCGAGATAGAGACCGTCACAAGGCGGCAGTTCCCCGTCGTGGAGGGGACTGAAAAAGACCAGGTCCGCGCCGGCCTGCTGCAGGACCTGGAGGCTGTCTTCATAATAGAAACAGAAGGCTTCGTCCCGGGCGATGGCCAGGACGGCCCGGCCAGGATTGGGATGAAAGGCCGGACTGCCAGACCCGGTCAAAGGCGCTGCCTGGCGGGCACAAGCCAGGAGTTCATCAATGGCGATGGTCTTTTCGGCCTGGGCGGCCAAAGCGGCCATTTTCCCTTGGAGGTCGGTAATTTCATCGGCTGTGACCAGTCCCAGATGGCGGCTGGAAAAAGTGCAGTCCGGCATATCCGGGAAGCAGCCCAGGGCTTTCAGGCCCGATGCCTTTTCCCAGGCCCCTTTGAAATGCTCATAGGCCATGGGTTTGATGCGGTTGACGATGAAGCCGACGACGTGGCTGTCAACCCGGAAAGCAGCCAGCCCCTGCAAGACGGCTGCCAACGACAGGCCGGCACCGCGGCCGTCGACGACGAGGACGACCGGCGTGTCTGTCGCTGCGGCCAATTCATAGGCGCTGGCCTCCGAACCCGTGCCGACGCCGTCGTAGTAACCCATGGCCCCTTCCAAAATGGCTACATCAGCCGCAGCACCATGGCGCAGCAGCGTCTCCCGGGCAGCTGCGGCGCCCGGCTCGTGGCGGCCGAAGAGAAAGAGGTCCAGATTATACGACGGCGTATCCAGGACCCGGCGGTGGAACATGGGGTCGATATAATCAGGACCACTCTTGAAAGCGGCCGGCGACAGGCCGCGGTCCTTGAGGGCCTGTAACAAAGCGCAGACCACCGTCGTCTTGCCGCTGCCGCTGCTGGGAGCTGCCAAAAGCAGCCGTGGAACCGGCGTTCCTTGTATAGATGAGGGCATGAGGATCTCCTTTCGTGAATGTAAAGTCGTTCATCGTAGGTCGTTCATCGTTCATCGAAAAAGCAAAGACCCCGGCAGGCCGCAAGCGCAGGTCGCAGGCCACTTTGTAGGGGCCGTCCTAAGCCTTTTTGGCCCGTCAGGTGCCGACCAGCGAGAGGCGCAAGACGGTTGCCAAAACGGACAGCTGTGGCTAGGCGGCCCGCCTTCGCAGTTCGCAACAAGGCTCCCCTGAGAAGGGGAGCTGGCAGCATAGCTGACTGAGGGGTTCTTCCAGCATAGCGCTGTTCCGTTGAATAGAGAAGAACCCCTCCGCCGCTTACGCGGCACCTCCCCTTCGCTGGGGAGGCAGCGGGCCGCCTGTCGGGGTCTAAGCTTCCCCCGCGTCCTGACGGACAGCTGTCACGATATATACCGGGTTCTGGGCCATCATGAGATGATGCTGGCCGACTCGTTTGCTGCGGGCCGTGCTGACCTGGGTGATGTCCAGCTGGTATCCGTTACGGGCGGCGTAATAAGCGGTGACGGCGGCCAGGGTTTCCAGGCTGATGGCCGTGATGACCATGCGGCAGGCTTCATTCTTGTCATACAGGTCATCGAGGATAGCCGCCAGATTGCCTTTGGTCCCGCCAATGAAGGCGTAATCCGGTGCGATATCCAACGATGGCAAAGTCTGGCTGGCATCGCCGGCGACGACGGTGACGTTAGTCAGGCCGAAATGGCCGATATTCTGCTGCAATACAGTCAGGGCCTCTTCATTGATTTCAAAGGCATAGACGTGGCCAAAAGGAGCCTGCAAGGCCAGTTCGACTGTGCACGAACCAGTACCGGCCCCGATGTCACAGACGACGGCGTCCGCTTCCGGAGCCAGTTTGGACAGGGCGACGCTGCGGATTTCCTGCTTGGTCATGGGCGCTTTGCCGCGCAGGAAGGCTTCATCGGGCAGACCGTGGACGGGCCGCACCCAGGGCCGGGCCTTTTCGTTTTCTACCATCATGACGGCCAGGGAATCGGCGGGACGGTCGGTGAAATCGGCAGCCGTCCCGCGGAGGATGTTTTCATTGTCATAAGATAAGTCGCAGCCAATGGCTACGGACACCGTATCCAGGCCGGCATGGCAGAGTTCCCGGCACAAGGCGGCCGGTGAATCGGACCCGCCTGTCAGGACGAAGACTTTCCGATGCTGGCGGACGGCGGCGACGAGGGATTCCCGGCGGCCATGGCGGCTGACGATAAAGGCGTCGTTCCACGTCGTCTGCAAGGCAGCCGCAAAGTAGACGAGGCTGCTGATGCCGGCGATGCGGGTCACCGTGCAGCCAGGGATGTCTGTGAGCAAGGCGGCCAGGCTGAAAAAGCCGACGTCGCCGGACACGAGGACGGCCATGGGCCCATCCTCATCGGACAAAGAAGCGGCAAGCTGACAAATATCGTCACGCCGGTACGTCGCGACCAGGCGCTTCCCGGAAGCCGCAAAAGGCGCCAGCATCCGCTTGTCGCCGACGAGGATGGGCGAAGCCTCTATGGCCGCTTTGGCCTGACCCGTCAACAAAGCCGGATTGCCGGGCCCTGTGCCGATAATATATACGTGCATGGTATGTCTCCTTTCATGGGCGCCCGCAGGTCGCAGTCCGCAGGCCGCAAGTCGCAGTCCGCCGGTCGCAGTCCGCTCGGACTCAGATGCCGCGACGCGGCAACAGTTTCAAATGGACAACATCACTTCGAGTAACCCTCGCTCGTAAAAATTCCCCGAACGGGGCTGTTTTTCGCGAACTGCGTCTTCCCTATTTGCCTGAATAGATATGTATAAAAAGCAACCTCTCAGTCAGCTGCGCTGACAGCTCCCCTATGAGGGGAGCCTTGCTCTTAAGTCTCCCCTCATAGGCCCCTTTTTGGCCCGTCAGGTGCTGACCGCAGGGAAGCGCAGGGCGGTTGCCAAAACGGAGAGCTGAGCTGGAGGTGGCTCAAAGAGCCGGAGAGGTTGCTTTCTTGTCATTACTCTCCCCGTTCGATGACGATGACCGTGGCGCCTGCTTGTCTGGCAGCTTCTAATTTTTCCTGGAAGCCGCCGGTGTGGCCGGAGTTCTTGGTGACGACGTAGTGAGCGCCGGTCTGGCGAAACATGGCCGCATTGAGTTCGGTCGTGAAGGGGCCCTGCATACAGATTACGTGGGCCGGCAGGTAGCCTAGATTCAGGGCCCGGTCCAACGACGGCCGGACGGGCAGGATGCGGGCGTAGATGCGCTGGGCATAATCGGGAATCTGGGCAAAGGAATCCAAGTCCTTACTGCCTGTCGTCAAGAAGATGGGCCCCGTCGTGTGGCTCAGGACTTCGACGGCTTCACCGACGGAATGGACGGCGATGCAGCCACCCTGGTCCTCATAGCGGCCGCGCCGGCGCTGGATGCGGCGGTACGGGACGCCGACGGCAGCACAGGCCTGGCGGATATTGGCCGTCACGACTGTCGCATAGGGATGGGTCGCATCGATGACCTGAGCGATAGCCTGTTCCCGGAGAAAGGTTTCCATCTCCCCTTCGTCCATGCGGCCGGTCACGACGGTCACGAAAGGGCTTTCCGGCACTAACGAAGCGCCGTAATCGGTGGCAACGGACACGTAAGCCCGGATATGACAGCAGTCGGCATAATGGGCTAGTTTCCGCCCTTCTGTCGTGCCGCCGGCAATCCATACGGGGCTCCTCATAAGTGATATCCCCGCGGTGTGACCAGTTTGCCATGGATGTTCCGGGTCTGGCTGTTGCCGATGAAGACCGTACAGAACATATCCAGGCGCATCTTGCGCAGTTCGCCCAGGGTCAGGACCGTCACTTCCTGGCCTTCGCGGCCGATATTGCGGACGATGCCGGCCGGCGTATCGGCTGGCTGATGGCGCAAGATGATGTCACAGGCCTTTTCCAGATAGTCTGCCCGCTTCTTGCTGGCCGGATTGTACAGGCAGATGACGAAGTCGCCGGCAGCGGCACAGTCGAGGCGGTTGGCGATTTTTTCCCACGGTGTCAGCAAATCGCTGAGGGAAATGAGGCACGTATCGGCGACCAGCGGCGCACCGAGCAGGGCCGCACCGGCGCTGGCAGCGGTCACGCCGGGAATGACGACGATATCGACGTCGTCATCGGCAGCCACTTCGTGCATGATGCCGGCCATGCCGTAAATCCCGGCATCGCCGCTGGATACGATGGCCACGGTCTGCCCCTGCTTGGCCCGGTCCCGGACCATGCGGCAGCGTTCGACTTCTTTGGTCATGCCCGTCGTGACGAATTCTTTATCAGGAAAATAATGGCGTATCAGATCAATATAGGTGTCGTAACCGACGATGCAGTCGCAGCCATCGAGGATTTCCCGGGCCTGCAGGGTCATGCCCTGCAGGGAACCCGGTCCGATGCCGACGACATAAATACGATGTTTCATAACCTTTCTCCTTTCAACATGCAAACCGGACCTGGTAGCGTTCGCAGGCTACGGCTACGGTGATGCCGCGGCGGCTCTGTTTGGTGACGATGAGGGTCCCCTGATGGCTGGCCAGGACGGCAGCCCGTTCGCAGACGTTGTCCGTGCCGACGGTCTGTTTGACGAAATCGGACGCCGTAAAGTCGCCTGGCACGGCATTGAGTTCATCGGCCGTAAAAAAGTGCAGCGGCCATTGCTGGGCCTTGGCAAAGGCCAAGAGACCGGCTTCATCCTGCTTGACGTCGATGGAGCTGACGTCGGCAATGGCGTCGGGCGACAAGTTGGCCCGCTGCAGGACAGCATTGACCCAATAAGCGATGTCTTTGGCCGGCGTACCCTTGCGGCAGCCGATGCCGATGTGGACGATGACCGGCCGGGCGACGACAGTCGTGCGGAACACGGGCACGTGGGCTTTGGTCGTGATCACCAGGCCGGCGTCGCCATGGAAGGCATAGACCAGGCCCGGCGGCAGCGGCCCCTGCAGGGGGAAATCGCTGTACACGCCGGCAGCGCCCTTTTCCAGCATGGCGGCAGCAAAGGCCTTGGCATCGTTCAGGGACGACAGGCGCAGGCCCTGGCGGGCCGCCCATTCATCGACGGCGAACAAGGCGTTGACATCGGTCGCCGTCGTCACGACGGCCTGGCCTTCCAGTTCTGCAGCCAGACGGCGGGCGATGGCATTGGCGCCGCCGATATGACCGGACAGGATGGGGATGACGAACTGGCCCTTCTCGTCGATGACCAGGACGGCCGGGTCCAGGTCTTTATGGCGGATAAAGGGTGCAATAGTGCGGACGGCAATGCCTGCGGCGCCGATGAAGACGACCAGCCGGGCCGCTTCAAAAGCCCGGGCCGCTTCATCGTGGAGATTGGGTGTAAACGGCAGGACCCCTTCCTGGACGACGGCGAATTTCTTCAGCGACGCCTGGCGGACGTCCCAGCCGCCTCCCCGCAAGCAGGCAGCGACGCGGCAGCCCAGGGCCGTCCCGGCCTGGGTAAAGGACAGGACGACGGCTTTCATGGTTCCGTCTCCTGACCGATGTGGTCGCCGTACTGCTGGTCCTCCGGCGCCGCCTGGCGGCAGCCGTGGGTAAAGGCCGGATGATACAAGAGGCTGCGGTCATAAGCCGGCCCCAGCACCTTGCCGACGACGATGAGAGCCGTCTTGGAAATGGCATGGCGCCGGGCCGTTTCAGCCAGGGTGCCGACCGTGCAGGTATAAGTCTGTTCTTCTGGCCATGATGCTTTGTAGACGATGGCTGCCGGCGTATCGGCCGCATAGCCGCCGCGCAGGAGTTCGGCCTGGAGGCCGGCTAAGAGGGACGCGCTGAGGAAAATGACCATCGTCGCCTGATGAGCGGCGTAATCGGCGATTTTCTGCTTATCCGGCACGGGCGTCCGCCCTTCCATGCGGGTGATGATGACCGACTGGCTGATGCCCGGCAGGGTATATTCGGCCTGGAGGGACGCGGCGGCGGCACAGAAGGAGCTGACGCCGGGTACGACGTCATAGGCGATGCCCTTCTGGGCGAGGATGTCCATCTGCTCGCGGATGGCGCCATAGACTGACGGATCGCCCGTATGCAGGCGGACGGTCATCCAGCCCTGGCCCTCCCCTTCTTCCATGGCCGCCACGACGGCTTCCAACGTCATGCCGGCACTGTCGAGGATGCGGCAGCCTTCTTTGGCACAGGCCAGCAGCTGTGGGTTGACCAGGGAGCCGGCGTAAATAATCTGGTCCGCTGTTTCCAGTAATTTTTGGCCGCGGACGGTAATGAGGTCGACAGCACCGGGACCGGCGCCGACAAAGTGTATCATCGTAGTTCCCCCTTCGTATGCACTGCAAGAAATTCTTTGGCCCGCGACGTCAGGCCCAGGACGCCGTAGGCATTGGAAAAGACGACGGCCGCCGTCGGGATTTCACCATGGGTCCGCTGGTCCATATAGGCCTCGATTTTCTCACAGACTGCAGCCATGACCGGTTCCAGCAGGTTTTGTTCCTTCAGCAGGCGCACGGCTTCATCCGTCGTCAGGCTGTCGTAAATCTGACGGGCCAGCTGCCGGGAGGCACCGGCAAAGACGGCTTCCAGGGCCAGGAGGGTCGTGCGGCCGTCGGCATAATGGGAATGGGTATTCATGATGCCTTGGGCGACTTTGACCAATTTGCCGATATGACCGATGACCAGGACGTCGGAAAAGCCTTTGTAGGCGGCATAATCGAGAGTTTCGCCGACATAGTTGCTGATGGTCACGCGCTGGCTGACGTCGACGCCCAGATGGTCGCGGCTGAAATCGACGCCGTAATTGCCGAAAAAGGCCAATAAATGGGTCTGGCCGGCAGCGCGGCGGGAATTCATTTCCGTATGGATCGTATCGACCAGGGCCTGTTCACTCATAGGGTCGACGATGCCCGACGTCCCCAGGATAGACAGGCCGCCGACGATGCCCAGGCGCGGGTTGAAGGTCTTCTGGGCCAGGCGCTGGCCCTCGGGGATGGACAAGGTCAGGCGCAGGCCGCCCGTATAGCCGCACTGCTGGCAAGCCGCTTGCAGGGCTTCGGTAATCATGCGGCGCGGCACGGGGTTGATGGCCCAATCGCCGACGGCACAGGCCAGGCCGGGCTGGGTCACGCGGCCGACGCCGATGCCGCCGACAATGGACAGGCCGGACGGCGTCTTTTCGACGGTTCCGTAGACCAGCATGCCGTCAGTGATATCCGGGTCATCGCCACTGTCCTTGCGGATGGCGCACGTCGCCGACTGGGGACCGAAAGAGACGTCTTCCGGGATGAGCTGGAGGACCGTCCCCTGCGGCGTCTGCAAGGATATGGCTTCGACGCGGCGCCCGGTCAGGACCATGATGGCCGCCGCCTTCGCCGCCGCGGCCGCACAGGACCCGGTCGTATAGCCGCAGCGCATTTTCTTCCCTTCTTTGACCGTGAATAAGGACATGGTACGTTTCTCCTTTTATCGTTTTTCGTTCGTCGTGATGGATGGTTATTTTTTTAAACCTTACGTCAAATGATGAACGTATTTAACAAAACTTCACTGATAATCTGACGTGTCATTGCAACACAACGATGGCCGAACGGCCGTCACTGGTGGTGACGATGTCGGTCCGGACGGAAAAGACATCCCAAAGCCGTTCCGGTGTGAGGACGGCCTGGGGTGGTCCCGTACAGACCAGGGCTCCGTCTTTCATGATGACGACTTCGTCGGCATATTGCCAGGCCTGATTCATGTCGTGCAGGACGACGACGATGGTCTTCTGCCAGCCCTCATTGATGCGGCGCAGGAGGTCGAGGATGCGCAGCTGGTGGTGCACATCGAGATACGTCGTCGGTTCGTCCAGCAAGAGGATGGGCGCATCCTGGGCCAGCAAGACGGCCAGCCAGGCCCGCTGCTGTTCGCCGCCAGAGAGGTGCTGCATGACCTCGCCGGCATAGGCTTCGAGGCCGACGGCCTGGATGGCCCGGCCGACGGCGTCCCGGTCTTCCCGGCTCCGGCCGCTCCAGAGACGGCGGTAAGGAAAGCGCCCCATGCCGACTAAGTCGCGGACGGTCACATCAGGCGGCACGTCATGGGTCTGGGTCAGGAAGGCCATTTCCCGCGACAAGGCCTTACGGGAAAAATCATGGACCTCGCGCTGACCCAGGCGGATAGAGCCGCTGGCTGCAGGAATCATGCAGTTCACGGCCTTGAGGAAGGTGCTCTTGCCACAGCCGTTGGGGCCGATGATGGCTGTCACCTTCCCTTTGGGCAGGACTACGCTGAAATCATGGAGGATGGTCCGCCGGCCGCGCCGGACGACGAGGTGCTGGACGGTAATGGCATCAGCCATGGCTCACACTTCCTTCCGCAGGAGAAATAAGAAAAAGGGCGCCCCTATAAAGGCCATGATGATGCCTACGGGCAATTCGGCCGGTGCCAGGATGAGCCGGGCCGCCGTATCGCTCAAGGTCACGGTCGCCACGCCGAAGATGGCCGAACCAGGGATGATGTAGCGGTAATCGGACCCGACCAGGAGGCGCACGATATGCGGCACGATGAGGCCGACGAAGCCCAGCAGACCGGCAACGCTGACGGCGCTGGCAGCCAGCAGGGCGGCGACGGCCGTCAGGCCCAGGCGGGCGCCTTCGACAGACAGGCCCAGGCTGCGGGCCATATCATCGCCGAGCTGGAGCAGGTTGAGATAATAGGCGCCAACAGCTGATAAAGCCAGGCCGATGACCGTATACGGTGCGATGGCCGTCACGTCTTTCCAGCTGCTGGCCGCCAGGCCGCCGACCATCCACAGCAGGGCTCCGTGGACGCGGTCGCTGTAAAAGATGAGGATGCCCGAAATGATGGCCCCCAGAAAGGCCGACACGGCGACGCCGGCCAGGATGATGCGGACAGGCACGATGCCGTCTTTCCAGGCCAGGAGGTAAATGACGGCGGCTGCGGCCATGGCGCCGATGAAGGCTACAGGCGTCATCCAGAAGAGATAAGCCGGCCAGACGATGAGGACGACGATACCGGCCAGGCCGGCACCGGCTGAAATGCCGATGATATGCGGGTCGGCCAGGGGATTGCGCATGACGGCCTGGAGGATGGCGCCGGACAAGGCCAGGTTAGCCCCGACCAGGGCCCCTGTCAGCGTCCGGGGCAGGCGGATATTCCAGATGATCTGATCCGCCGTCCGGGCCGACGGCTGCCAGAGGATCTGCAGGACATCGGCCGGCGTAATGGCGGCAACGCCCTGCATGACCGACAGCAGGCAGCCTCCCAGGGCCAGGAGGACAAAGACAGCCAGCATGAGCCAGCGCCAGCGGGTCCGATAGCAGCCTTCCCTATTCATGAGCCGACTCCGGATAGACGAGCCGGGCCATATAGGCTACGGCCTTGGGGTAGTCCAGGCCCGGATTGAGGAGGAAGTATTTTTCCGGCAGGACATAGACCTGGCCCGCCTTGACGGCCGTTAGGGCGGCCCAGGCCGGATTGCCCTGGATATCTTTGCGGATGCGTTTTTCAATCTTATCGGACGACCCCATGGAGGTCAGGAAAATGACATCCGGGTCGGCCTGGACCAGGCTTTCCATACTGTAGGGGATGCGCGTCGTCTGGCCGTCGCCAGCGGCATCGGCGGCGATATTCTTCAAGTGCAGGAGATCCGCCATGTCGCCGGCAATACTCGACGGCAATTCGGCCGATACGGAACTGGGTGTCACGTGGAGGATGGCGACCCGTTTCCCCTGGGCCGGTACGGCATCGGTGACAGCATGGACGGCCTGGTCCAGTTCGTCCTCCTTGGCCTTGGCTGCCTCTTCTTTGCCATAGACCTTGCCGATGACCTCAAGGTTGCGCTTGACGTCGTCATAGGTCTTGGTCTTGAGGACCAGGACCGGGATGTGGCTCTCTTCCAACTGGGCCGCCAATTTTTCGTGGTGGTCAGCGCTGGCAATGACTAAATCGGGCTGGCAGGCCAGGACCTTTTCCAGGCTCACGTTGTAGACAGGTCCGACGTCCGGCACATGCTGATATTTTTCCGGCAGCGATGCATCTTCGGCCTTGACCGTCGCCCGGCCGGCCAGGTCGCCGTCGACGGCAGCGGCGAAGTTGAGGAGCGATGTCGACAAGACGACGACGCGCTGCGGTTTCTGGGCCAGAGTGACGACCGTTCCCCGGTCATCGGTCACGACGGCATAGGCCCCAGACGAGCCGCTGCTTTGGCTAGCGTCGTTCTGAGGCGCACAGCCCGTAAGCAGGACCAGACAAAAAGCGACGATGAGCAGACAAATTTTTTTCACCGTAAAGGCACCTCCTAAAACTTTCTCTTTACGCCGACCTGCCAGTTGCGCCCGGCAGACGGATAATTATGGTACAAATCATAAGCCTCGTCGTTGAGATTGTTGACTTTGGCATACACGGTCGTCGCCGCATTGGGCGAATACGACGCGCCGACATTCCAGACGACGTAGGAATTATTGCGGTAATACGTATCGTTGCGCCCGGTCCCGGCGGTCATATCGGCATTGGCCTGCCATTTGCCGCTGTGATAATGGACACCGGCATGATAGCCGTTGGGCTGATTATAGGTCGTATCGAAGGCCAGGCCTTCCCCTTTGTCCACTTTCGTGCGGATGTAAGAATAGCCCGCTTCATAGTCCCATTTATCATTGACTTTCTGCTTCCACGTCAGCTCGAAGCCGCGCTTGTCTTCTTCATCGAGGTTCTCGGCTTCGTGCGGCATGACCGCCCGGTTCCAGCGGATGACGTGCTGCAAGTTGCTGTGGAAGATGCTGCCTTCGATGTTCGTCTTGGGGCCGGCCTGATACTGGAAGCCCAGAGTCTGGGTATAGCCTTCTTCAGGCTGGAGATTCTCATTGCCCTGAGACGTAACCTTGCCGCGGGACGTCGTCACATAGAACTGGTCGTTCAGGCGGGGCGGTGAAAAGACGCGGCTCCACGAAGCGTAGACGTTGAAGGCGTCATTGGCCTTGTAATTCATGGCCAGGCGCGGCGTCTGGTGCGTCCCAAAAGTGCTATTCCGGTCCCAGCGCAGACCCGGCATGACCGTGAATTTGCCGAACGTCAGGGCATCTTCGGCGTAGAAAGCCTGATTATGACGTTTTTTGTCGATATAATGGGCTTCATAATTGGTCCCCATATCTTCCGTCCACTCGGCACCGGCCGTCAGATGCTGGTGCGGGCCTAGCTGCCAGTTATCCTGCCACTCCAGGCCCTGGGTGCGGGTGAAATAATGATTGGACCAGTACGTCCGCTGGTAATCGTTGAAATAGCGCAAAAAGCCTGGCTGAGCCTTTTCTTTTTTGAAATGATAGGTCACACTGTAGTCGTTGATCAGGCGGTCGATAGGCTTATTGGCCGTCAGGTACCAGCCCGCCGGGTCGGCTTTATACGTCGAACCGTGGCCGTGATAATCTTGATGATAGGCCTTCACGGTCAGGGACGTATGGTCCGTCAGGTCCTGGTCCAGCCGCAAGGATAAGGACTTCCTGGCAATATCGCCGCGGGAATGGTCCGTATTGGCCCCGTGGGGAAAGGCATAGTATGCCCGCTGCTCCAGGTCGCCGCTGACGAGCCAGCTCGTCGCGCCGGCCCGGCCGCTGTGGGTCAGGGTATAGCCGTGCATCCCCCAGGAACCGGTGTAGGCATCAAGGGAAGATTCGCGGCGGTCCCCCTTCTTGGTGACGATATTGATGACGCCGCCGACAGCGCCGCTGCCGTAGCGCACGGAGCCGCTGCCCTTGGTGACTTCGATGTGGTCGATGGCCCCGACGCCGGGCAGGCTGGTCAAATCGACGCTGCCCCGGCCATAGCCGGAGCCCTGGGCATTGGCCAGACTCTGACCGTCGACGAGGATCAGGACCCGGTCGTCACCATTGAGCTTGACGTAAGAGGAGATGCCAGGCACCATTTCATTGACGGTCACGCCGGTGACGCGCTGCAAGGCCTGCTGAACCGTCGTATCGTGATGGCTTTCCATATCCTTGGCCGTAATGACTGTCGTGTTGGACTGGCTTGGCGGGATGGTTGGTATAGGTGGTTGCGCCTTCGCTTCCGATAACTTTACAGGCAGTTTTTCCCGAATGGCATCGAGGACGTCGGCGACGGCATCGGGTACGTGCAGATGCCCAGCCGGCGCGGCGGCCTCATCCTTTCCCGGCCCGGCAGCCCGGCCGCGGCCGCCGGCTGCTGAACCCGTATGGCCGCTGAGACGTTCTGTCCCAGCCTGGGCCGACGGCTGGGAGCCCGTTGCCGCACCCTTTACAGAGGGCTCCCCTTTGCCGCTTTTCGTCTTGGCTGCATAAGTCATCCCGTCGGCACCGGCTCCATCCGGATCAGGCGACGCAACATCGGCGGCTGCCACAGCCCTGTCCGAAAATCCCGGGGATTCCGGTCCCCTATCACGGCTATCCGGCTGAGAAACACGGCCCTCATCCGTATCGGTGCCGGCCGCGTCGTGACCGCCGGCACCGGCCAGGTCGTCGGCGTTATAGACCATGACGTCGGTTACGCCGTCCTGGCGGGTGTAATGATGGATCAGCGTGAAAAAACCGCCAGCTGCCAGGGCCAGATAGACGGCGACGTGGAGCGATACGGAAACGCCGGCAGCGACGCGGCCCCGTCGTTTTTCCCAGGGCTTCATGGCTGGCCTCCCTTGTCGGCGGCCAGGCCGATGTGGGCAATACCGGCCCGCTTGAAGGCATCGAGGACGTCGGCGACCTGACCGTAATCGAGGCCCCGGTCGGCGCAGAGGACGACGCTGAAAGCGCTGTCCTGACGCTGCTGGTCCCGAGCCGAAGCCAGGAGCTCATCGGCCTTGACGGGCTGGCCGTTGAGCCACAGGGACCCATCGGCCTTCAAGGTCACGACGTACTGTGCCGACGGCTGGGCCTGGGCGGCCGAAGCCCGCGGCAGCTGGACGCCGAGGCTGTGCAAATCGACCATGGACAAGGAGGTCATCATAAAGAAGACCAGCAAAAAGAACATGATGTCGATCATGGGGATGATCATAATCGACGGCCGTTCAAAATCGCGAATATTACGGAGGCGCATGGTCACTGCCCCGCTTTCACAGGCATCGTTTCCAATGCGGAAAAACACATTTCCATATCCGTAATGATGCGGTCCAGGCGCTGGGTGAAATAAGAATGGACGGCCAGGGCCAGGATGGCGACGCAGAGGCCGAAAGCCGTGGCGATGAGCGCTTCGCCGACGCCGCCGGTAATGGCCACGGCCTGGCCGGACTGGACGTTGAGGATGCTGAAAGAGCGGATCATGCCGCTGATCGTCCCCAAGAGGCCCAGGAGCGGCGCCATGGTGACGATGACGCTCAGATAGTAGAGACGGCGGCGCAGTTTGGCCACGAAGATGCCCGACTGCATTTCGACGAAGGCCTTGACGTCAGGACCTGCCTGATGCTGAAAGACATCCTGCAAAATGAGGGGCAGGCCGCCGCGGCCGTCCATGGCCAGGCGCTGGGCCTGGTCGTAGCGCCGCAGCTTCATCTGCGTGTAGAATTGTTCGGCAAAGGCTTTCCCGGCGTCCATGTCTCCATAGAAAATCGCCCGTTCGATGCCAATGTAGCCGACAAAGAGAGAACAGGCCAGGAGCAGGTACATGACCGGCCCGCCTGCCTGAAATAACTGAAAACCCTGTAAAATCGCTTCCAAAATACCCTCCTGTCCGGCCTGCTGACGTGTCGAATGAAGGTACAAAATCAAAAGGAGCCGTCTTGTAGCGACAGCTCCCTTACGTATCTTTTTTACAATCTCCTTCCCATCGCTCGCAGGTCTATCGGTGATTATCCGTCAGGCAGTTCTTCTGGCTTGGCTTCCTGGCCATGGCTGCGCCTTCCCATACTTCGTACAGTGACATCGTTGCAGCCTGGCTCCACCCTACAGCGGCGGGACCGCGCCGGCATTGGACCGGCTTCTCTATTGAGTCTATGACACCTGACCTATTTCAAACTTACAAACATAACTATATCATGCCCAGCGCCAGACTGTCAATGAAGGGCTGCCCCGGCCTTTCCGTCCGGTGAGACCTCGACAGTAACGACGCTGCCCCCTTCGCCCCGTTCCCAGCGGAGGATCTGGCAGGTCCCCTGGGGACAGGCAGCAGGCCAGTCATTGAGCCAGGCCAGGAGGTCGGCAAAGGTCCCGGTCAGGACCAGCGTCTGCCGACTCCCTTCGCGGCCGGACTGCTGCCACGACAAGAGCTGGACGTTCCGGGCCGCCAGGGAGGCCGCCACATCAGGGCCGGCATCAGGTTTTGCTGCCTCCCGCTTCTCCTGGGGCCGGGCCCGATGGGCATACGGGGCCAGCTGACGGTGGACGCCCTGCCAGCCCTGCCAGGTATGATACGACGAGATGGCAAAGCAGGCGGTTATGGCAGCCAGCACGGCGAGGACGGGAAAGGCCCGCTGCCAGTCAGCCCTTCTTCGCCAGGCCTTCATGACGGCTCACCTCCAGGGAAAAAGGGATTCCCTCGCCCCGGTCGGGCTGCATCTTGGCCACGGCGGCCTGGCCCATGCCCTGCTGCTGCAAGGTCCGCTGCCACTGCTGGGGCCGGTCCGCAGCGGACGCCCGGCCTTGGATGACGACCCGGCCGGCCTGACTGCTCACGGTTTCCACGACGAGTCCGTCGGGTTTGGACGAAGCCAGGGTCACCATCAGGGACGGCGTCAGCAGCGGGCCGTCGGACGGCCCTTTCTTAGTGCGGTCGGCCAGGGCCTGGTTGCGCCGGATGGCATCATTGCGCTGCTGTATCTGCTGCTGCACGGGATAGAGATAGTCCGTATAATAGGCCTTTTCCCGTTGGATCTGATACTGAAAAAAGAGGCCTGCCCCGGCACAGACAACCAGCATCAGCCCCAGGGCCAGACAGGCCGGCCGCTGCCAGCGGCGATGGTCCTGGCGGTAGCTGGCCGGTACGAGGTTGCATTTCATGATCCTCCCTCCTTACAAGAAAGCCAGCATGGCCGTAGGCTGGGACACGTGGTAAGCATCCATCAGGCGGCGCACGGCTTCGCTCGGCCCGGCAGGCTGCCATTCCGTCTCGTCTGCCCCGTCCGGGAGCCAGCGGAAGACCGGCCCATCAGCCGTCGGCACAGCCGCCTGTACGTCATAGGCCAGGGGCAGGCCGTCGCGCAGGCGGACGCGGTGCTGCTGGCCATCGTGGGCTTCCTGAAAGGCCAGGGTCCCCGTACCGGTTGGCCAAAGGCGGCCCAAAAAAGCGGGCAGCAAGTCGATGGACTGGACGACGGCTCCAGCAGCGCCGGCAGCCCGGCAGATAGCGGCGACACATTCGGCCGGATAGGCGCCGACCGTCCAGTCACCGCTCCCGTCACCGCCTTTCGACGGACAAGCCGCCTCGAAGTCATAAGGCCGCCCTTCTTCACTGACCAAGCCGGCACCGGCGATGAGTGCATCGGCTTCCTGCCGGTCTGTCGTCCCCAGGGACAGGCGCTTCCAAAGGACGCTCGGCCCGCCGATGAGGACGCGCAGGCGCCAGCCAGCCAGGCCATAACGCTGCAGGAGTTCTGGCAGACAGGACTGGACGCCCCCTTCCTGGCCCATCCAGTCCGGGTCCCGCTTGGCTTCATAGTCGCGATGACCCTGGCGGAAGGCCACGCGTCCATACCAGGTCCGTTTCGTCTTCAAAAGATGGACAGACTGTCCATTCAGCCATAAACAGGCATTTTGTTGCCACCACATAAGCTCACCTCTCTACTAATTGACATACTGTACGAAATGCAGCACGGTCCGGCCCTGTTCATCGGCCGTCACGGCAAAGTGCAGGCCGCACGTCTGCTGGACGCCCGTTTCCGGCGCAGCGGCCCGGGCCTGCAGATAGCCGCCCGGCGTCTGACCGGTCGGCTGATACTGGCAGCGGACGGTCAGGATGTCCCCAGGGCCAGCCAGCCCTTCTGCCCGGGGCACGGCCATGGCCTGGCCCGCCAGAAAAGCGTCCGGGTCCTGCCGCAGCTGGTTCCAGCCCTCACAGAGGGCGCTTTCGGCCAAATAGGTCAGCCGCACGGTCTCTTCATAGGTCCGGGCCATCTGGAAGTGCTGCCACGCCAGGGTCGCCGCCGTCAGGGCCAGGCTCAGGGTCAGTACGGCGACGGTCACGATAGAAAAAGAAAAGAAGCCATTGCGTCGTTTCATGATTCACCTTCATTCAGGGGACACACGGCAAACTGCACGGGCCGGGACAGGCCGCTCCGCCGTTCTTTTAGGAGAAAGGCGACTTGTACGGCCTGGCCGGTCCGGGAGAAAAAGGGCCGACCGTCCAGGGGCTGGATGACCAGGGCCCGGCCCTGGACGGTGCTGCCGCCGCCTGTCAGGGGCTGATAGTTGCCATCGCTGAGGCGGACATACAGGCCTTGATGGCGGACGGCAAAGCCCTTCACGGCGCCCTTGGCCGTGCGGAAGCGGACCTCCTGAGGACGGACTTCAACGTCCCGGCCATAGCGCAGGGCCTGGAACAGCGATTCTTCTACGCTGACGTGCTGCCGCAGCAGGCCTTCTTCAATCTGGCAGCGCCAATCCAGGCGGGCCGTCTGTCCGGCCAGAGGCAGCAAAGCCGTCAGGGTCAGGGCCGACAGGCTCAAAGCCAGGAGTACGTCCAAGAGGATCCAGCCGTTTTTCTTCGGTCCCTGCCGGCACCAGAAGCCGGCAGGAAACATGGGGGCCATGGTCATCACCTGCCTCTACCTGCCAAAGGACATAGCCCTCGCCGAGGGCCGTCTGCGCATGCGTCACCTCATAGGTCCGGCCCTGGATGACGACGCGGTCCGATGGCGGACAGCCGCCCTTCCAGCCTTCCATGACCTGCCGGCAGACCATGGCCGCCAGCTGCCGCTGTCTGGCCTGGTCATGCAGTCTGACGGCCTGGAGGGAAAGGCCCAGGGCCGCCGTGAACAAGCAGGCTCCGAGGAGCAGGCCCGCCAGACCGTCGGTCAGGAAAAAGAAGCCATTGGCCTCAGGCGATACGGATGCGCCCGGTCTGCGCCGCCACGACGATAGAACGCGTATAGGCCCCATCGGGCGAAGTAATAACCACAGCCATCGTATGCTGCGGACGGCCATCGACAGCAAAGCGTACATCTCCTTTCGTTACCTGCAGGCCCGGCGGATAGGGCCGTTCTTTGACCCGGATGTAGCCTTCCTGGAGGACGTAGCGCTTTTCTTCCAGGACCAGTTTCCAGCGGCCGTTGCTCTGGTTGTTGCCGACACAGCGCTGGCGGACCTGCTGCATATCCAGGGCCATTTCCCGCGCCAGGCCATCGACGGCCTGGTGGCTGCGGCTGCGCTGACCGGCAGTGAGTCCCAGGCCCAGATACAAGAGCAGCAGGCCCAGGGCCAGCATCAGGCCGGTCAGGCTGATAAAGCCGTTCCGCCTCACCATAGCCAGCCTCCGGGCCAGGCGCGCTGGAGCGGTTCCTGGGCCAGCCACCAGCCGGCCAGGAGGAACGGGCCGAAGGGAATGATCGTCTTTCCTGTGCGGAAACGGTAGAACAAGGCCACGAGCGCAGCCAGGCCAAAAGAAGTGACTGCCATGGTCCAGGCACCCCAGCCCGGGCAGCCCGGCGCCAGGGCCAGGGCCAGCTTGATGTCGCCGCTGCCGATGGAACCGGGCCAGAGGCCATAGAGGAGCAGGAAGAGGGCGGCGACGCCCAGGGAAACGGGCCAAAAGGGCCGGACCAGACCGGCATAACTGGCGGCGCCGTTGCCCACAGCCAGGGCCAGGACGGGCGCGTCGGCAATCCAGCAGCGCCGGATATCGGTATAGCAGATCCAGGCCGTACAGCCGGCTGCCGCAGCGTACCAGAGAGATACAACAGACCCTCCCATCCTATCAGGCCTCCCCTTCCTGGGGCGATGCCGCATCGGACGAGAAATGCTTGTTGTTATAATCGGCGGAAACGACGCCATCGGCTATCTGGTATTCCCCCTTGTCCGGCGTGAGCGGTTTGAATTGCAGATACTGTTTGCCGTCGCTGCCTTGGGTCACTAAATCGTCGACACTGGCCGGGAAGACGCCGTGGTCGATTTCATAGAGGGCGGCGGCATTGCTGATCGTCCGGATATCGGCCTGTACTTTGGCTTCCTGGGCCGTCTTGGTGGCCGATGAGAAACGGGGTACGGCAAAGGAGGCGAAAATCAGGATGAGGGACACACAAATCAACATTTCTAACAGGGAAAAACCATTGCGAGTCTGCATACGAAAAAACTCCTTTCATCAAGTCACGATACTGGATGCCATGTCCAGTAACGGTAAGAGGAAACAAAGAATCAAGACGCCCATCAAGGCGCCGGTCAACAAGAGGACGACAGGCCCGAGCCAGCGCCGTATCCGGCCGGCCAGCAGCTGGAGACGGCTGCCGTAGTAGACGGCAATCGACGCCAGGGCTTCGTCATAGGTCCCGGTCATTTCCCCGACGGCCAGCATGGTCTCGACATAGGGCGTCCCGAAACGGCCGGCATGGACGGTCTGGCTGAAGGCACAGCCCCGTTCCAGCAGCAGCCGGGCCTGCCATACGTACTGCCGGAAGAGGCATGATGGCACGACGGCAGCCGCTTCGGACAGGCAGTCCAGCAAGGGGATGCCGCCGGCCAGCTGGACGGCCAGGATCTGGCTGAAGCGCTGCCAGGCCCAGATGAGGAACCACGACGCCATTCCGGGAAAACGGACGATCTGCCGTTCCAGCCTCAGCCGCCACTCGTCCCGCTGCCAGGCCCAGCGCAGGGCAATCAGGGCGCAGCACAGCCCGGCCAGGCCATAGAGGCCGTACTGCCGCAGGCCGTCGAAAAGGGCCAGTACGTACTGCGTCCCTTTGGGCAGGGGCACGGCCATTTGGACCATCATGTCCGTAAAGACGGGAATGATGAACAGGCACGCGCCTGCCGTCAGGGCTGCCAGACAGACCAGGAGGAAGACCGGATAAGCCACGGCCTGGACCAGGAGGCGCCGCTCCCTGCCCTTCCTTTCATAGAAATCGGCCAGGACCTGGCAGAGCCCTTCAAGGTTCCCCGTCTGCTCGCCGGCCCGGATGATGCGGCAGGCCAAATCGGGGAAAGCCTGGCTTTGCCGCATGGCCTGAGACGGGCAGACGCCCTGCTCCATCTGCAGGGCCGCCAGATGCAGGGACGGGCGGCAGGCGCCGGGCATATCGCTCAGTAGCAGCTGCCAGGCCTGGACCAGGGGGATGCCGCTGCCGACGAGGACAGCCAGCTGGCGGAAGAACAAAGCCAGCATAGCTGCAGACAGCCGGCGCGGCGGGCGGATCATGACGTCCCTCCCTCACCGCAGCGGCGCAGGGCCTGTTCCATGGTCCGCATCCCCAGGGCCGCACCGGTCTGCATGACCGTCGGCAGCTGATATTCCTTACCGCTGCGGATGAGCTGGACCACGGCCGGCGTGCGGACGAGGACTTCCCGGACGATGTCGATCCGTCCCTGCCGTTCCAGGCGGCGCTGGGCCAGGATGGCCTGCAGTACCATGGCCAGGCGGCAGCGGACTTCCTGCTGGGCCTCGCCGCTATAGGCACCGGCCAGGCGGCTCACAGCCTGTGCTGCCGACGGCGTGTGCAGCGTCGACAAGACGAAGTGCCCCGTCTCGGCGGCCGTCAAAGCCGCATCCATGGCGGCCCGGTCGCGCATCTCGCCGATAAGGATGACGTCCGGATCCTGGCGAAGGGCCTGGCGGATGCCTTCGGCAAAGGTCGCGAAGTGCCTCCCCAGCTCGCGCTGCGTAATCAAGGCGGCCTTCCCGGCTTCGACGTATTCAATCGGGTCTTCCAGGGTGACGATATGGCAGGGCCGCCGTTCGTTAATGACCTGGAGGATGCGCCACAGGGCCGTCGTCTTGCCGCTGCCCGTGGGCCCGCAGACCAGGACCAGGCCACTGGTCAGGCGGCTGAGGCGCTGCAGCAGCGGTCCGTCTCCATCTGGCGGCAGCGATGCTAAAGGATAGAGGAAGCGTATCGTCACATGGAGGCCGGCGTACTCCCGGCAGACGTGGAGGCGGCAGCGCAGGGCGTCGTGCCAGGAAAAGGCGCCGTCGCCCTGGTCCCCGCCGTTCCAGCCGACGGCCTGCAGGACCTGGCGCAGGTCCCCTTCGCTCAAGGGCGGCCCTGGAAGCGGACAGAGGCCCTGGGCCAGGCGCATCATCGGCGGCCGGCCCGTCTGCAGATGAAGGTCTGCTGCCTGCTGACCCATGGCCGTTTCCATCAGTTCCCTTACCTTCACCATGAGCTCCCTCCTTCACAGACGCGGCGTATCTCCCTTTCATCCGTCCGGCCGGCCGCCAGGGTCCGGGCGATGACGTCGGGCAGGAGTACGGCACCATCGGACCGGGCCGCATCCGTCAGGTCCCGGACGCCGGCACAGCGGCGGATGGCGTCGCGGAGACGGCGGCCAGCCGGCACGACTTCGCACAGGCAGAAACGGCCCTGATAAGACCCGTCGCTCCTGCGGCAGCGGACCAGTCGCTGGGACACGACGCCAGCCAGGGCATCGGCTGCCAGGTAAGGCGCGACGCCCATATCGGTCAGGCGGATCACGGCCTCGACGGCGCTCGGCGCATGGAGGGTACTGAAGATGACGTGCCCTGTCAGGGCAGCCCGCACGGCGATGCGCGCCGTCTCGCCATCGCGGATTTCGCCGACGACGAGGATATCCGGGTCCTGGCGCAGCAGGGCCCGCAGGCCGTCCTGGAACATCATGCCCCCTTTGGCCTGGACCTGGCTCTGGGAAATGCCCTCCATGAGGATTTCCACCGGGTCTTCCAGGGTCGCAATGCTGACCGAATCGTCCTGGATCTCGTGGATGGCCGCATAGAGAGTCGTCGTCTTGCCGCTGCCCGTGGGCCCGCAGATGAGGATGAGCCCCTGGCGGCAGCGGATGAGCTTTTCCAGACAGCGCCGGGCCTGGTCGTCCATGCCCAGGGCCGAGAGGGCCAGGGGGATGCGCTGGCCGTCGAGGATGCGGATGACGACTTTTTCACCGCGCACTGTCGGCAGCGTACTGACCCGCAGGTCCAGGCGACGTTCCCCGTCCTTCCAGACGATGCGCCCGTCCTGGGGCAGGCGGCGGTTGGCGATGTCCAGGCCGGCCAGGACTTTGATGCGGCTCACCAGTTTCTCCAGGCCGCCCTTGTGGAGCATCCCGGCCTGACAGAGGACACCGTCCCGGCGCCAGCGGATGCGGACGGCGTCGTCCAGGGGCTCGATGTGGATGTCGCTGGCCCCGGCGGCCAGGGCGTCTTGCAGTAACTTGTTTACGTCCATAAAAAAATCTCCTTTCCATAGCTAGCATAGCATGGAAAGGAGACGTCCTGACAAAATTTAATCGTCTTTTAATGAAAAATCGGAAAACGGCGAAAAACTTAAGAATCCTTTAATCTTCCGTCTTGTCCGCCGTTTCTTTGTTGCGGATTTCGCTCAATTTTTCGGCTAATTCGTGGAAGGTCTTCTGGTAGAGATCTTCCTTCTTCTGTTTTTCTTCACTGGCATCGATGGTCTTAGCCATTTGTTCCCAAAAACTCATAGGTAATCCCCCTTTGATAAAAGATAGAGTAACGTTAAGATTGTCTTTATTATATCATAATCGCTTATCCACGCCAACAAAAAGCACTGCTATTTACAAAAGGGGCAAAAAAGGAGCAAACGCCCCGCGTCGTCATCGTCGAAAATGCCCTGTACTTCATCAAGGCCCGGCCACCATGAGCCGGGTATTTCTTTTTGTCTGCTGCCATAAAACGCGGCCCGGCCATCACGTGAACCCTGGCCCCATGACGGTATAGATCTACACGGCGGCCGCTTCCCCTGGCCGCGTTCTCTCCATCAAATCTTACAAAGAAAACGCCCCCAGGGCTACCAACCTAGGGGCGTTCGTGTTGCTCTCGTCATTATGACATAAAAGCATCTCAATTTTCTACGCTTATTGTATCATGCCTATTCTTCCTGTCAATCTGAACGGCTATAACATTTTTTGAACAGCTTTAACAGGGAAATATTGTGGACACACCCGGTCAAATGTCGGGCCAGCCTTGCAAGTTTTTCCATTTTTTGCCGCCCGTTGTACTTCCGATAATGTAATGTCATAGGAAAGTGACGGTTTTAAGCCGTTTGCAAGGTGTTTGCCGCCCATTTTGCCGCCATGATTCACACAATTATAAACATTAATAAGCTATTATGAATAATCGCCGTATAAATTCAAAAAGCAACCATGAGGAAGCGGCCAACCTGTAAGGAATCCCGACAGGTTGTGCCCGTTCTTCCCTTTAGGGCCTCTAAAATATCTAGATCCGCACAGCGAAAAAGTAGGGACAGTCAACCCCAAAAACAGGTTATGACTTGCTAGCCGCTTCCCTCATTCACCCACAGACGGTGAACGAATCGTTCCCCCATTCGCAACTTGTGGCGAAAACGGTATCCCCTCGGAGGCCATTCCTGTTTACGAGTGAAAACAATGCAAACATCTGTAATCATGTTCGGCACATTTGCCGAAAGGCTTCCCAGTTTGTCGGGAAATGTCTTGCTTCCCTCTTGTGCGGTTGTGTGACCTACCCCTTCCGAAAAAATGAAAAAAACGTAAACAAGAGGGGGGCGCAGGTCTCCTCCGGTATCGCTGTGTCGCCTAGGTAGGGGGGAGTCAGGATGCATAAAACACGCGAAAAAGCAGGCCGTCGACGCCTTGCGTGAAAAGTTCTTCAAAAAAGAAGGCCTGGCCAGGGAAGCGGAAAAGGAAGCGGCCGACGTGGCAGCCGTTTCCTACCGGGGACGAATGACAGGTTTTGACAGGTGGCATATTTGCCGATATTCCTTTTAGGGTGTCCGATTTGTTGGGATACCTTACATACATTGGGAATCTATCCAATTTTGGATGCATGTTTTTTTTGAAACGCCAAAAACGGATTCTCTATACACCCTGGCCGTCAGTAAATAGGGTATTCCACAAAATGGGAACACCCCCTTTTCCCATGCATTTATTGTCACTCCCCAAAAATGGGGAGTGACGGATTGCCCTCTCTAGCTTTCCTCTTGCTTCATACTTTCCCTAACCAGACAGAAAACCCCTTAATCGGTTTTACTATCATAGTCGATTTTTCGACCATGATAGTTATTGGCATGAGCACATGTAAATAGTTCCTGTTCACCCCTGTATCGCATTTTTATCGTTTCTCCATGTGATTTATCATTAGCAAGACGTAACAGCCATTAAAGAGGCGTATAGCAAGCATTTATTTTATATCGGTAAATCTTCCAGGCCATTCATAAGAGAAGGAAAAGCAGAAGGGCCATACAAGGCAATCGCCAGCGTTTCTACAGCCTTGTCGGCGTGAGTCCTACAATAGGTGATACTTGAACACATGTTCGAGGCCAGGCGTTCCCAGGTCAAGCCGTCCAAATACTTTCCTTCAATAATTTTCCGTTCATTGTCCGGCAACGACTCTATAGCCCTTGTGATTCTTCCTATTTTCGGCTCAATCCTACAAAGGGCATCTTGTTTTTCCTGTATTTCCGCTTCCCATTGTTCACGCCTTTCGGCGGCCCTTTCTTCTTGACTGGCCAGAAAGCTGCTGCCGCGGCCCTGGCTGGCCATATCCGATACACGCGGCACGGCATCGGCTCTTATTCTCCCTTGCAAGTCTTCTATATCAGCACGGAGCAAAGCCGCCCGACGCTGCCAATGGTAAAGGCCGCGCAAGCATTTATAGGTATTGTCAATCGCTTCCATATCATAGCCAGGGAAGCGGCATCTTTTCCGCTCTTCATTCTCCATGTTTCATACCCCCTTAAAGGACGTTTGCGCAATTTTGCGCACTCCCCATGATAAAGCCTAAAGGGCGCACCCTTTTCCTTTTTGTGTGCACCCTTTCAGTATAACCCATACAATAAACAAGGCCAGCCATTAACGTAATATAGCAGGCGACAGCATTTCATACTTGTGTGGTTTCGCAACGGCTGCAACCTTTTTGCAACCCGGTTGCAACCGCAACCACCAAAAACAGCGGTATCCGCCTTATTGGTTGCGGTTTTCGCCCCGTTCTAAATCTGAGTAAAACTGTGTGCAACCTTAACATTTCTTAACAAATGCTAGCATTTGCCAGCATTGAAAAAAGGTCTACCCAAAAAACGGGGATACTCCCTATACATGGGGCGTAGTCATTACATCACCTTTTCTTAAACGGATACTGCAAAAAGGGATCTACCAGGCCAGTAAATTTACTCATCACGAGGCGACAATGATACCCGTCCACTTGCTGGCCAACGCGCTTCATCCATGAAAAAATATTCCGGTTCCTTACAATGTTGGCGTCGGAAATAGACGGGAACCGCTCGCGGGCATAGGCTACGACGGCCGGCCGGACATCTCAATGTTAAAAGCCGCCTGGCTGCCTTCTTTCCTTTCCTTGTGTCGCTGTTTATGTGCCTTTATGATATTCCGTACTTTCTCCCGTCCTGCCTCGTCGGTTTCCCCTTGTGGCAGGGCATTAAATTCCGGTACTTTATTGATTTCTGCCTTGATTATCTTCTTCATCATCGGCACACTAGGAAGCGTTTCCACATCTTCAATAATGGCCCCGACAACTCTTAAAACAAGTCTGTCGGGGTATCTTCCCAGTTGTTGGAGCATGGCCCCAATGAATAGTTTAGCCCTATCACCTTCCAACTTCCAGGCGTCATTGGGGTAATTTCCGCGCAGGATCATCAATACTTGTCGCGCCGTTTCGGCTGTCATAGGCTCTGCACATCCTTTCTAGTTCGTCGTCATTCTGTTTCAATCGTTCATTTCCATTCATTGGCCGCCTGTTGCCCTGGCTGTTGCCCTGGCTGTTGCCGTCGCGTTTTGCCCAGGTACGAACAGCTGCCTTCCAATCCTTCATGGGATTCTTACCAACTTTCCAGCCTTTCGAGGTGTAGAAGTCTACAAAGTAATCGGCGTCAATGTGACGGCCGGTTTCATTGCAATAGGCCCGGACGTCGTGAACCGTTGGCGGTACAAATCGTTTTTCCCGTTTTCGGCTGCCTTTCGTTTCCGCATCCCTGGCCTGTTCCGTTTCTTCATCGGCCCTGGCTTGAGTCCGTGGAAAATTTTGATACATGTCATGGAAAGTTTTGTTACATGTCGCGGAAAGTTTTGATACATTCAATGGAAAATTTTGATACATAGGGAAGCGGATTTTATTCACGCTGCCACGGTTCCCCGATACAACTTCAATCAGCCCACAACCTGCCAGGCACTGCAAAGCCCGGCGATAAGTTGGGCGTGATATATTTAAAATCGCCCCTACGTCGTCTTGCTTGATACAGGCGACCGCTTCCCCGGCCGCTTCCTCATCGGGCCTTATACGGCCAATGAGAAGCCCTAAGACGACTTTCGCCGTCAATGACAAGGCCTTGTATGGTTCATCGACAAACAAGAAGCCGGGAATGACAAGGCCCTCTTTCAAGTCTTCCATGTTTTCAACCCCTTTCATATTTTGATGATCTATTTTTTTGACTGCCTATAAGTAAAACCGCCCCCTTAAAATGGGGTACAGGTATGGCTATATATAGTATGTGTACCAAAATGGTACCGTGAAGGCGGTTCCAAAAGCTGTTATAAATTACGGCTATACCTCGCATAATCTAGCCAATCGTGGCCATTTTTCGTATTTTTTTCACGGTATCAAAATGGTACCGTGAAAAGTGTTCAACGGCATTTGTTGGTACCAAAACGGTACCGTAAAAAAATCGTTTTCTTAATGGTTCACGGTACCAAAATAGTACCGTGAAAAAGTTTATTTCGTGATTTTCCACGCATCCGACCAACTGTAACTATTAGGCCTATTAGAGTATCGTTCATGATTTACCTTGATGAATCCTTTCTCCTCAAGTTCTGCTATAGACCGGATAACAGTACTATGGGACAATCCGCACTTAGATTCATAATATGAACGGGAAAAGTTAAATTCTTTTTTCCCAGCGCAAGCCTTTATCATTTGTATCAGCACACGAAAAGTAGCATGACTAAGGCCTTGCACCGCCTTACTTTCAAGAAATGAATCTCCCAGCCGTATATAGTGGGCGTCTTCACGTGTCATATATGCCGTTTCCCATAGATTCAAGGGCACTCTTTTTTTCCTTCCCATCTCCACCACCTACCCATCAATGATAAGGAAGCGGCCCCTACACCTGGCAGGAGCCGCGCTTTATTTCAAGGAAGCGGCCGCTTGCTATTGCGTCGCCCGTTCCTATCTGTTAAAATTCAAACAGGAATAAGGCCCTTCAAGTCTTTCCTGTTGCCGTTTCGGATCTGCAAATCCGGGACGGCTTTTTTATTTGTTCGCCTGGCCATCTTCAAACCCCTTGCGATAAGCCGCGACGGCAACCATAGCAACAAAGGCATTTGTCTTTTTGTGCCCTTCCAGCCGCTTCATAGACAAATCTTTCCAAACATCAACAATAATATTTTCCAGTTCTTTTAGTGCTTTTCTGTCGTCTGAATTAAGATTATTTCCCATCTTCTGCAAAAACTCCCTTCAAAGTCACGCCAAAAAGTGGCGATTAAACTATATATTCCTGCCACTCATTGGAGCCGCCCGGCTTTCCAATTTTCCATAGCTTCATCCCTTGTTGGGGCGGCTTTATACCGCTTCCCCGTCACGCGATCTAGTACGTAAAACATTCCTTTGGGAATCGTGATTATATCCGCGATCGTGTAGCATATGGCAGGAAGTACCCCCATTTTACAGCCGTCTTTTTCCATAGCATACAGCCCCTTTCCTTATTACTGGCCAGGTATTCCAGTACATGGCCAATTGTCCGTTTCATTCAGCCTCGTAGCACTTACAGCCTTAATTAACGGCCGTTTTCCTATCTGCATCCAGGGCCAGCGCATGGCCTACAGATATACCGTATAAAAAGGCGTCTACCTCTCCAGCGTTCACCTGCTTTATAATGAGTTCGCACAGCTGGCTATATTCACAAGCAGATAAATTCAAGGAGTTTAAATAGTTTCCCAGCTCAACAGCTGCTGCCGTAAATTTAGCCGTTCGGCCAGCCGACGCGTTGACGGTCATGTTTTCTTTCATGGGTTCACCTTCTTTCAAAATAATCTGTAACATCATATGTACCGATAACGTTATCGTCTTTATTGGCCTCATCATCGGCAGCTTTTTGGGCCGATGCCGCTTCTTTTACATCAAAATGCAATCCATCGCAAAAACCTTCATTATAAGCGTCTATTTCTTCCATTTCGGAGTACGTAACAAAATGCCATAACATTTCATCTCTTGCGTCGTTTGATAACGATAAACTGTTGACATAATTCAGTACATCCCCGGAAGTTTCCCAAAAACGTTGTGTCCGCCCGTCATTCGGTTCCATAAGCATTGATTCAACGTTCATGGAATCGGTCATATATTTGAAAATCATGCCATGTTTAAACCCGCGTAGTGTTGCATCTTTCGTCGCTATTCCTACTTGAATTTTCACAAGATTTTTTAATTTTTCTTCCTTGTCATGCGTCAAACCCAATGAAAGAATGTGTTTCGCCAAATCTTTACGGATTTTGTCTACTTCTCTTTCCATTTTTATTTCCCCTTTCATTTACGTAACCACATTTTCTTTTCACTCCGTTCTTGTAAGAAGTGTTCAAAGTCTGCCAGCTTCACCAGGCGCAAGTTATAGCTTAAATCAAGGAAGGAATGGCAGTATTTCGGAATCTTTCGCATTTCAGTAAGCAACATATAAATAGTTGTTCGGCAAAGCGAAAAGCGTTTCTGCAGGTCGGGAGATCTAACCCATACGGCCCCGGCATTGTCTTCATAGATTCTGAATTTCGGATTTTTCATGGAGTCACCCCCTTTCTTCTCAAAAAGCATACAGGGCACTTTCGACGGTGTTTCTATTGTTCTTGTAATTCTTTTTGAGTGACGCCCCAACTCATCGGCTCATGGAGCAGGCAGGCCGCGCCATGAGTGAAGGGGCATCCCTGGCAATCGTTCTTTTTTAGTCGGTAATACAGACAGAACCGTTCGAGATTTTTGGCCGCTTCCACGGCGCGCTTTTTCGTGTATTCCATGGCTATTTCTCATCCTTTGCAATCAAGTCCAAAACGTCTACACCTAAAGCACGGGCCAATTTCCCGACCGTCTTACAACGGACGTTTTCGCCGTCGTCGCGTAAAATGCGAATGAGCGTAGCGTGGCCGACATTTGCTTTTTTACCTAAATCAGTAACTCCAAGGCAAGCCCTGGCCATGGCAATTGTTAGTTTTTTTACATCGATAATCATAATTTTCACCGCCTTTCAATCTTTTTGATTTTCATCAATCATTATGATTGTTTCAATTGCATATTATCATAAAAAAGAATTTAAGTCAACATTCTGTTGTGTTTCAATCATTTCGATGATATTATAATATAAAAAGGAGGTTTTTTTATGTCATTTAAAGATAATTTAAAATATGCACGTGAAAAAAACGGTTTGTCACGTACTCAAATGGCCGAAAAGCTAGACATGACGCCTACAGCCTACGGGGCCTATGAATTAGGGAAAAGAGAACCAAAATTAGAAAAATTATGCCAAATAGCCAATATTCTTCATACGACCCCAAATGATTTATTAAATTACACACCTATAAATGCAGATGAATTAATGAAATGTATGGATATTTGTACAAGTGTAGCAATACCAGTTACAAAAACTAAAGATGAGCGCATCGTTTGTTACAAAAAGTTTACTATAAGCAAAGATAATTTTATAAAAGCGGTACATAAAGCCATGAACAATCCTTTATTGATTGCTTCAAATAAGATAACTTTAGCTATAACATTAAAAGACAGTATCCACGATGAATGGAGAAACGAAAGAGGGCTTAACAATGCTCATTGGGAACACATACCATTAACCAAAGAACAAAAAGAAAAAATATTGCCTACTATCAAGGAATATGAAAAAGAGTTAAAAAAGCACCCCAATAGTGAAGCATACATAGAATATTACGGAGCACCAGGATATATTTACGAAAAGCACTTAATGGAAGATCCAACAAGTGAAGAGTATAAAGCCTATTTCGGAGAAGAGGAAAATAAAAACAACCCCGATACAAGCAAATAAGCCGCTTCTAATTACAGTTTTTCCTAGGTTTTCCTAGGTTCCACAGACAAACCTTCATTCAAAAAGCATACAGGACACTTTCGACGGTGACGACGTTCATGCATTTTTGAAAAGAGGTCATTTTATGTGGATTGAAAAAATTACCAATTCAAAAGGAACACGCTACAAATACCGGGAACGCTTCACGGCTGCCGATGGCCGTACTATCACGATAAGCCTTACCCTAAATAGCAATAGTACACGCGCCAAAAAACAGGCCGCCGACGCCCTACGTGAAAAGTTCTTCAAAAAAGAAGGCCTGGCCAGGGAAGCGGAAAAGGAAGCGGCGCGCGCCATCACGGTACACGCCCTTTGTGATGAATGGTTTTCCATTCATCGGCAAACGGTCAAGGAAAGCACCGCCTATACGGAAAACTTATGGATCCGGAAGCTAAAGGCCAATATCTCCCCTTCCTTCTTAGTTGCCAACTTGACGGCCGACTACATGACACGGTATTTCATGGGGCAATACTACGAAAAGCAAGCCTCTTATTCCTACGTGTCTTCACAGCTAGCCATATTCAAGCAAATCATGCGTTATGCTGCCCAAAAAGGATACATCGACCAGGCCGCCGACTTCCTGGCCATCAAGCTCAAGCGACGGCCGGCGACGGCGCAAGAATTGGCCAAAAAGAATAACAAGTTTTTGAGCCGCGATGAATTACGCGACGTCCTGGCCCTCATCGCCCAAAAGTCGCCCCGTATAGCTCATGCTATGGAATTTATCGCCCTTACGGGCCTACGTTGTGGGGAATTACTGGCCCTACGCTGGCAGGATGTGGACTTGATGAAAAAGAGCGTCAACGTAAACGCTACTAAGAACCATTCCAAATGGGGCCGAGGGGAAGCGGAACACGCCTAAAAACGTGTACAGCTATCGAGTGGTACAGCTTGACGACCGCGCCATGAAGATTCTTCAATGGTTCAAGGCCGATAGCGACCGTATGCGTCTATGGGGCCATGCTACTTATACGGATACGGGCTATATCTTCACCACCAAAAAGGGCCAGCCCCTTGATATTTCCACCATTGACGTCCTACTTTCCCGGCTGGACTATCCCAAACATATTACAACCCATGTTTTCCGACATACGCACATTAGCTTACTGGCAGAAATGGGAGTACCATTAAAAGCCATCATGCAGCGCGTCGGACATCGCAACCCCAATACAACGTTAAGCATCTATACCCATGTCACAGACGCCATGCAAGATGAGGTTGTGGAAAAGCTCAACGCCATGATCCTATAAAAAAAGCCCCCTTTCTCCAGGGAGCAGAAAAGGGGCAAAAAGGAGCAAGTATTTTAGATTTTACGATAAACTACGAACGAATGAAGGCAACAAAAAAGCCGCGGTAATAGGTTTATTACGCGGCTTTAAACACTATCGAACATTGTATGAATATCTCTCAAAAAGATTGTCTTTATTATACGGCAAAGGGATGGCGTCATGCAAGGGATTTTCCCCAATTACCAGCTGTTGCGGTGGCGCCAGAAGGACGGCATGAGGATAGCCAGGACCGGCAGGGCTTCCAGGCGGCCCATGAGCATGGACAGGCAGAGGGCGACCTTGCTGAGCGGCGGCAGGGCCGAGCAAGTAGCCGTCGCGCCGAACTGGCCGAAGCCCGGCCCGCAGCTGCCCATGGTCGAGACGCTGAGGCCGATGGCATCGAAGATGGCCACGCCGTCAAAGACCATGATGAACGTCCAGAGGACGCCGAGCATGGTGTAGATGAAGAAGAATTTGGCTACGCCGTAAATGAGGTCCATCGAGAATTCTTCGCCATTAGAACGGATGTGCAGGACCATGTTGGGATGTATCTTCTGGCGGATGATGGCGGCAATGGTCTTGACCAGCAGCATGACGCGCGTCACTTTCAGGCCGCCTGTCGTCGAGCCGGCACAGCCGCCGATGAACATCAGGACCAGGAGGATGAATTTGGAAAAGACCGGCCACTGTTCAAAGTCGTTGGAGACGAAGCCCGTCGACGACGAAATGGACACGGACTGGAAAAAGGCCTGGCGCAGGGCTTCGATGCCGTCCCACTGCTGGGCCAGGACCAGGTTGAGGGCCATGGCCGCCGTCGAGATGGCGACGATGGCCAAGTAGACGCGGAACTCCGTATCGCCGAGGATGACTTTGCAGCCCTTCTTCCAGGCCGCGACGTACATGCCGAAGTTGGCGCTGCTGATGAGCATGAAAAAGGACAGGCAGCATTCGATGACAGGGCTGTCGAAATGGGCGACGCTGTTATTGTACGGCGAGAAACCGCCCGTAGCGATAGTGGCAAAGGCGTGGTCGGCTGCGATGAGGAAGGACATGCCGCAGAGCATGAAGACGACCGTCGAGGCAACGGTAAAGACGACGTACACCGTGAACAGGGCCTTGGCCATCTCCTTGATGCGCGGCAGGGCCCGGTCCGAACGGGGACCCGTGCTTTCGGCATTGAACATGTGGACGATGCCCTTGCCGAACTGAGGAAAGACAGCGATGAAGATGACGATGATACCCAGGCCGCCGAACCAGTGGGTCAGGGCCCGCCAGAGGACCAGGCTGGCCGGCATGGCTTCGATGTCGTCGATGACCGTCGCCCCCGTGCCGGACAGGCCGGAAATACATTCAAAGACACCGTCCAGGACGGACAAATAGCCGCCGGCAGCATAGGGAACCATGCCCAGAAAAGTGACCATGATCCAGCCCAGAGCCGTAATGGCCACGCCTTCGCGGACAGTCAGGCTGTCCGTCGGCCGATGGCCCTGCCACATGAGCAGGCGCCCTATGAGGAGGCTGATGACGATGGCCACGAGGAACGCAACGATACTGGTTTCCCCATAGAAAAGGGCGACGACAAAGGGAATCATCAAGGCCAGCCCGCAGGCCTGAGCCAATTTCCCCAAGACAAATAAAACAATTCGTATATTCATGGTGTACCTCCTACCAGCGCCGCCGCAGATAACCGAATGCGGTCTGGATGACGACGAGGAAGGAAAAGATTTCGACGCGTCCTAAAATCATGAGGAAACTGTAATACAGCTTAGTCCATGCCGGCAGGACGGAAACGTCGGCTACGCCGAAGAGGTCCATCGTCGACCCGACACTGGACAGGCAGCCTACGGCCATCCCCATGGCCTGCACGGGCGTGACGCCGGACAGGGAAATGATCAGCATGGAGACGAAGAACGTCGCCATGAAGAGGAAGAAATAACTGAGAACACGGCTGATGATCTTCATATCGACAGGGACGCCGTCGATTTTCAGGGAAATGACCATGTGCGGATGCAGGGTCCGGCGCATTTCCTGGGCAGCCATCTTGAAGAGAACCATGAAGCGCATGACCTTGAGGCCGCCTGTAGCCGAGCCGATACAGCCGCCGACAAAGGCCAGGGAAAAGAGAACGTACTTGTCGAATTCCGGCCAGGTGCTGTAGGCGGCTGACGAAAAACCGCTGGTGCTGATGAAGGACAGGACCTGGAAAAAGCCGTAGCGCAGGTTATCCCAGCCGTCGTAGACGCCGAAACGCCACAAATGGAAGGATACGAGGCAGCCCGTGACGACGACGACGGTCAAAAAGGTCCGCCATTCGGCATCGCAGAAAAGGCTCTTGAAGTCGCGCCGTTCCCAGCTCTTCCAGTAGAGGAGGAAATTGCCGCTGGCCAGGAGCATGGATACAGCTCCGGCCGCTTCCAGGGCCAGGCTGTCATATTGAGAAAAATCGAAGAGCGAATCGCCGCCGCTGGTGGACATGGTCATGAGGCCCTGATTGACGGCCATGCCCAAAGGCAGGCCGGCCAGGACGTAGAGGACCATGGAAAAGACCGTAATGGCCAGGTAGATGAGACCGGCCTGGCGGGCCGCTTCCTGCATGCGGGCCACCATGGGGCTGAAGGATACGCTCTGATGGACGGACAAGGTCAGACCGAAACAGCCGTTGACCTGGGGCATGACCGATACCAGGAGGAGGATGAAGTTGAGGCCGCCGAGCCATTCCATGAGGCTGTGCCACAACAAGAGCGACTGCGGCAGGCCTGCCCCGCCGTCAGCCAGGCACGACGTCCCAGTCGTCGTAAAAGCCGAGACGCTTTCAAAGAAGGCGTCGACAGGCGATGCGAAAGTGCCGGCCATGACGTAGGGAATCATACCCAAAAGGCCCAGGAGGAACCAGGCCGATACCATGTACCAGGCCCCCTCCCCCGGTCCCAGGTGGCGTTTGTGATGGCGGCCGCGGTAACGGCAGAACGCCGCTGCAAGCAAGGCGGCGGCCAGGGCCGGGGCAAAATAGACCAGGCCCGCTTCCCCCCACCACAGGGCGGCCAGCAGAGGGATGAGCAGCGCCAGGCCGTTGATCAGGGCCAGGCGGCTGACGAGATAAAAGACAATATGGCGGTTCATAGTCTATTCCCTGCCTTTGAAGTACTTCATGACCTTCTTGGAATATTCCGTCTGGATAAAGAGGATGATCCGGTCGCCGGCCATGAGGACGGACTGGCCGTTCGGGATATAGGCTTCGCCGTCGCGGACATAGGCGCAGACCAGACATTCCTTGGGCAGGCGGACATCCATGAGGCGCTTGCCGGCTACGGGAGCCCCGTCCTGGACGATGACTTCCACGGCTTCGGCCTTGGCCCCTTCCAGGAGGGACACGGAGACGACGCCGCCGCGGCGGGCAAAGGCCAGGACTTCGCTGGCCGACAAGAGGCGCGTCGACAAGACGATATCGACGCCGACCTTTTCCATGAGGTCGCCGTATTCGATGCGCGACACGCGGACGATGGTCTTCTTGGCGCCCAAGTGCTTGGCGATAAGGGCCAGCATGAGGTTCAGGCGGTCGTCATCGGTCAGGCAGATGACGACGTCGGCATCGGCAATGCCTTCCTGTTCCAGGAGGTCGATGTCCGTGCCGTCGCCGCAGATGGCCAGGCCGTTGTCCAGGAGTTCTGCCACCTGGCGGCAGCGTTCGCGGTCTTTATCGAAAATCTTGACCTTGATGCCTTCCTTGTCGAGCATGGGGGCCAAAAAGCGGCCGGACCGGCCGGCGCCGATGATGATGACCCGTTCGACCATCTTCGTGTCGCTGGGGACGAAGTTCTCACTGAATTTCTCGATGGCCTTGGGGTCGCCGATGAAATACGCATTGTCGCGCGGGAACAGGCAGTCATCGCCATGAGGGATGATCATGCGGTGATCGCGGAAAATCATGCCGGCCAGGATGGACGGCGGCATGTTCATATCCTTAAAGGGGATGTTGATGAGCGGCGAATGGCGGCGGACCTTGGTTTCAAAGAGCCGGACCTTGCCGTTGGCGAAGTCTTCGACGTTGAGGGCGGCCGGCGTCATGAGGATGCGGTTGATTTCACGGGCCGTGATCATTTCCGGATTGAGCATGAGGTCGATGTCGAAATTCTGCTTCAGATAATCCTTGGCTTCCGACAGGAACTGCATGTCCCGGATGCGGGCCGCCGTGTACTTGATGCCGTGTTTCTTGGCCATGATACAGGCGACCATATTGACTTCATCGACAGCCGTACAGGCGACGAGGATATCGGCACCGCGGATATCGGGATCGTTCATGGTAATCGGGCTGGCCCCGTTGGCCAGGACGGTCAATACATCGAGATTATTCTTGACGACTTCCAGCCGTTCTTCATTATGATCGACGACGACGACGTCGAATTGTTCATTCGATAAGAGCTCGGCAATACTGTACCCCAGCTTGCCGGCGCCTACGACAACGATACGCAAAGGAAAGACCTCCTTGTAAGTCGAAATAGAAAGGAGGCTGCCACACGAAAACAGCCTCTTTTTATACTTTAATTAAAACCCATCCTCTACAAACTCTATACTACAAACTTTTGAAGACAAAGGGCTCCACATGACGGCACAAACCACCATGTTCCAGCCCCTACAAATAGTATCACATTTTGTCCTTTTTGTACATCTTTCCTTTTCGCCGCCAAGGCGATGATCTGGCAGCCCTCTCCCCTTTGCCCCGAGCCAGCCAACACTCACCCTCAGGCCCGCGGCGCCAGGTGCTGCTTCTGTTCGTACATCTTGGTGTCGGCCCGGTTGAAGACGGCCCGGTAGGCCGTGTCGCGTGTCTTGTCGTAGACGGCCATGCCTACGGAAGCGGCGAGCTGCGTCCACGGCTGGGCGGCGCTCAGGTCGCGGATGTGTTCAAAGGCACGGACTTTCTCGAACAAGGCATCCCGATGATCATAGTCCTCACCTTCGAGGATGACGACGAATTCGTCGCCGCCGATGTGGTAGACCGGGCTGTGCTTATAGATGCGGCAGACGGCCTGGCACAGGCGCTGCAAGGCAATGTTCCCCTTTTCGTGGCCAAAACGGTCGTTGACGTCCTTGAGCTGGTTCAAGTCGACCATGACCACGGCAAAGGCAGCCTGGCCGGCGGCGATTTTCTGGTTGAGGTCGTAGACCTTCCTGTCGTAGGCGGCGACGTTCTTGACGGCCGTCAGTTCATCCTAATAGGCCTGTTTCTGCATGGCGCCGACGTATTTGCGCATCCGTTCCATCGTATCGTTCATATGGCCGGCAAGCCGCCCGATTTCATCTTGAGCCGTACTGTCCAGAGGCTGGTCATATTCGCCGCGGCCCAGGCGGCGGGCGGCTTCACTGATGTCATGCAGGGGCCGGACGATACGGTCGGCTGCCCGGATAGCCAGAAGCATCGACAACAGGCCGATAACGACGGTCACAGCCAGGATCCCGAAGGTCATGAGCTGGCGGCCGGCATAGATTTCCCGTTCCGGTGCCGTCACGCCCAGTTTCATGCCATTCTTCAAGGTCGCAAAGCCCATGGCCATGGGAATGCCCTGATAGTAGTAATGGATCAAATGGGTATCCGTCGCTGACTGCTCCAGCAGCTCTCCGTGGCTGACGATATCGAAGCGCGGCTTGAACTCGTAGGCCACCTCCCTGCCGTCGGGATGGAAATAAAAAGTCTGCCAGTCCTTGAAGAGGAAGCCGTATCTGCTGTCATAGACCTTCATGCTGCCGATGAGGTCGCAGAGCATGTTGAAGTCGATATCGACGCCGACGACGGCGACGAACTGGCCTTGGACGAAGACGGGCATGACGTAACTGATCATGCGGACACCATTATTGTCATTGACATAAGGCGTCGTCCACAAGGCCTTCTTCTCACACAAGGGCAGATAATACCAGTTCGTCCGGTTCGCATCGTCTTCTCCGTACGCCTCGACGGGGGTAATGGGCTGGGACACAAAATCATGGTGCGCATCCTGGCGGGTATACCAGAAGCCGTCCGGTCCGCCGGCCAGTTCTTCATTATAATGGAGGTAATAGCCCTGGACGCCGTCGATACCGGACGCGGCATTATAAAAAGACCGGCTGATCATAGCTTCCAGCCGGTCGCGGTTGGCCTCGTCACGCAGGTCCTGGGGATTTTTGACTTCATGCTCGATGGTATGGCCGATATAGTGGACGATGTCTTCGGACTGCATGAAAATCGGGTTCAGCGTCGTACTGGCGTGGACGGCTCGGCCGTTGAGGGTCTTGGCGGCGATTTCCGTCTCGCTGCGGTCGACGAAGAAGACGCAGAGGCTGCCGAAGACCAGGGTCAGCGTCAGGGAGACGCCGCAGATGACCGTCAAAAAGCGGGACCGTATAGTTTGCATCATGAAAGGGTCCCTCCTTTATGCAGCTGACAGGCCGGACAGCAGAGCACCGGCCGCACACAGGCCAGGGCCAATTTCCGACCGCTCCGGGGAACGGCGATGTACGTGACCTCTTTCCACGTATAGCCTGCATCCGCTCCTTTCTGGCGGAAGCGGAAGCAATCCGACTGGTCCCCTTGGGATAATTTCCTTTTGAGCGCCGTATAATCGGTGAAATCCAGGAAGCGCTGGCAGTCATCGGGATGGATATAGCTCCGGGCATAGTGCTGGAGGAACTGGCGCATGAAGAGGCATTTCTCCATGAGTTCCCCGGCTACGGCATGGCGCGAGAACAAAGGGATCCCGGCTGATTTGTCCAAGTCGATGAGGTAGATGACATCATACAGGCGGTAGAGCTCATGAATGTGGACGTTCAGCGCCTCCTGCTCCTGGATGTGTTCGTCCAGGGTCAGGTTGTGCAGGGACACGGTCAGCATCCAGCGCGACGGCATGGATGCAACGAGTTCCGCCGTGAGCTGGACGTAGTAGCCTTTTTCCGACTGGAAGAGCGTTTTTATTATATTACAAGCCTGACAGGAGTACAAGCGCCTAGTCGGCACCGGCCAGGGCCAGCAACGCTTCGATGGATGTCATCTTGCCCGTATCGGTCGTGCGGGACACGGCCGTCCGCACCAGGCCGGTCCGGGCATCGTACCATATTTCGTCATACGTGAGGGCAAAGTCATATTCTTTTCCCTTGAGGCGCCGCGCCTGGAACTGGCGGAGCAGGACCTCGCTGCAGCCGTGCTGCCGGGCCTGGCGCAGGGCTTCTCCCAGGGACTGTTCCCTGCGGGCAAAGACAGGATGCAGGCGGTAGCCGAGCTGGTCGTCGGCAGCCCGTTCCAGATAGGGCATATCGGCCTGCAGGGCCTCGTCGAGAGTCAGGGATAAGGGCGGGACCCAGACCGGTGAGCCGAAAGGCCGGCCGCCATCGTCTGGCACAGCATGGCCCAGATAGGTTTCATAAGCCGTCTTGGCATCGTAATAACGGCGCAGAGCGGCGTCGGCATATCCGGCTATATCATGGGCAAAGCGGCGCGTCGTTGGCGCTGCCTGCCAGACCGTCTTGTCCGGGAACTGTTCATACGTGCGGGAAACGGCCTGTACGGCCTTTTCTACGGGATCGCCCTCCATGACGATGCGGTCCAGCCGGACGCGCCGGCCGTAAGCCTCATTAAAGGCGTCATTGCCGACAGCCGGAGCGCCGAAGGTCACGACCTGGAGCTGCGACGCACCCTGGTCGGCCAGGCGGGCCGCCGCCAGGACGGCGACGGCTCCGCCCAGGCTGTGACCGGTCAAGGTCAGCCGTTTCGGTGCATGGGCATCGGCAGCCAGCACCTGTCCTACGGTCTGGCCGCCATAGGGCGCTGCCAGAAGAGTCGTCGTATAGTGGTCAAAGCCGGCATGGACGCGGCGGACGCCGTCCTTTCTAGCAGTCTTCCCGGCCGTGCCGCCGTAGGCGACGGAATGGAGGTTCAAATCGGACTTGATGTCGGCCAGGCTGGCTGTTCCGGTCACGGCCAGGAGCGTATCGTCCCCTTTCCGGGCCAGGTGGAACTTGGCTTCCGATTTATCATCCTTCTGGACCTGGCTGTCAATGTGCCAGCCCCGGCGCACCAGCTCCTGACGGGCTGCCAGACCGGGCCTGTCGCCGTAAGAAGCCATGGCCATCCAGGCACAGAGGGCTTCCTGCCGGGCCTGTTCATAAGCGGCGCGCGGCGAATCGGCAAAGACAGAAAAAGCTGTTGTCACGCAAAAAAGGCACGTGAAAACAGCTTTGTAACAAGAAGTGAACATAGGCTTTCCCCTTTCCAGCCCATCAGGGCTCGTAGGACAAAATGGAAAAGACTTCCCGGTTCGGATGGTGTGATTCTTCAAAATAGAGAGTCCGCTTCAGCTCCCGTTCCCATTCGGCTTTGCGCTTCTTGTCCTTGAGCAGGGCCAGGACGTCGGGATGGGCTTCGATGAGGATATCCCCTTTGATATGGCGGACCTGGACCATATGGCGCAGGCGGCGGATGATCTGGATGGCCACGGTTTCCGGCGAATAGAGATAGCCTGAACCGCCGCAGACGTCACACGGGCTGAACTGGACCTGGTACAGGCTCTGGCGGGCCTTCTTGCGGGTGATTTCCACCAGGTTCAGGGCCGTCATGCCCAGGACGCGGGTCTTGGTGCAGTCCTGCGCCGTTTCCCGGGTCAGGATCTGGAGGATTTCGTCGCGTTTCGTCGGCTGGGCCATGTCGATGAAATCGATGATGATGATGCCGCCAATATCGCGCAGGCGCAGCTGGCGGGCGATTTCCACGGCCGCTTCCTTGTTGACGTGGAAAATCGTGTCCTGCAGGGTCGAACCGTTACCGGTGTACTTGCTGCTGTTGACGTCGATGACCGTCAGGGCTTCCGTGTGGTCGATGACCAGATTGCCTCCTGACGGCAGGGGCACGATGCGCGACATGAGGTGGGTCAGGCTCTCTTCGATGGCGTACTGTTCAAAGATGGGCACCGTCCCTTCGTAGAGGAGGACGCGGCTGCGCCAGGCCGGGTCGGGAAAGACCTGGCAGATGCGTTCATAAGCTTCGCGGCTGTCGACGACGACTTGTTTGACGTCGGCCGTGAAATGGTCGCGGATCATGCGCATGACCAGGTCGGCTTCGCGGTATAAGAGGGTCGGCTTGCGGGACCGCTTATACCGCTGGAGGATGCTGTCCCACGTCCCCAGGAGATACTGCAGGTCCTTGAGGAGCTCTTCCCGGGAAACGCCCTTGGCGACGGTCCGGATGATGAGGCCCATGCCGTCGGGCTTGATTTCCGATACGATGCGGCGCAGGCGGTTGCGTTCTTCTTCATCGCGGATTTTCTTGGACACGCCGATGTAATCGACAGTCGGCATGAGGACGGCGTAGCGGCCGGCCAGGCTGATATTGGCCGTGACTTTCGGCCCCTTCATACCCTGTTCGTCCTTGATGACCTGGACCAGGACGGACTGGCCCACGGAGAGGTGCATCTGCTGGATTTCTTCCTTCGACGCCGCCCGCGGGAACATGTCGCCCATATAGATGAAGGCGTTCCTGCGGCGGCCGATGTTGACGAAGGCAGCCTGCAGGGACGGCAGGATGTTCTGGATTGTCCCTTTATAGATATGGTTGACAATGTGCATGTCGTCATTGCGTTCGACAGCGAAATCACGAAGACGACCATCCTCCAGGATAGCCATGCGCGTTTCTTCTGGCATGACATTGCCTACGATTGTTTTCATCTTCTCATTCCTCCTGTGCGGGCAAATTGGTAATCGCAGACAGGCTATTTCACTAACAAGACGGCGAAATAACCCGTTTCTTTGGCGTCAGCCGCTTTTTCATAGACCCGCTCTCCCGGCAGGCCGCAGCGTTCGATCATCGACGCCTTGTCGAGGAGCTGCAGGTCCCGCAGTTCCTCCTGGATCGGTGCCAGCCGTCCCGAGGGCTTCATGATGACCTTGCTGCCTTCCAGGGCCAGCAGTTCTTTGCGGTGTGCATTGTTTCCGGGGATGACGATGAGGGCTTCATCCTTTTCGCACAGCGGCTGCTGGAGCTTGGCGGCGACGGCGCAGAAACTGGGCACGCCGGGCACGATTTCCGTGTCGTAGCCGGCCTCATGGACGAGGCGGTGGACGTAGATGCTGGTCGCGTAGACTGTCGGGCATCCCAAGGTGATGAGGCAGACGTCGCGGCCCTGGTCGAGTTCGTCCTGCAGGCGGCGCGCCGCTTTCTCATGGGCTCCCTGGAGGACCTGGTCGTCGCGGGTCATGGGGAAATCCATGGCGATGACCGTTTTATCTTCTAAGGAAACGCCGCAGCCGTCCAGGGCCTTCAAGAGGATGCCCTGGGCCGTGACGACGCCGGTCCGGCTCTGGGGCACGGCCAGGACGGGACAGGTCCTGATGATTTTCAGCGCCTTCAGGGTCAGCAGTTCCGGGTCGCCCGGGCCGACGCCGACGCAATAGAGTGTACCTTTCATGATCATCCCTCAAATAACGAATATTTCTGACCGTTTTCTTTACGGACGAAAATACCCGTCCGCCGGGCCAGCATCATGTCCGTGTGGATGGGCAGGCCGAATTGGCTGCCCAGGATTTCCCAGACCTGGGACGGCTTGATGGCCCCTTCGCCGGTCTGATAGATGCCGACAGTCAGATAGACATTGTCGTCCTTCACATGACCGTGGACGGCTTCGACGACGTGCTGCTTGACGTCGATGGTGCGCACGCGGTGCTTGCCCTTGTGGGACACCTTTTCATAGAGGACGCTGGCCGCATCGTTGAATTTCGCCAAGATCTGGTTGAGTCCGTCCTGGCTGAGGTCTTCCGTCAGCGGGCCGCGCAGGGTATAGACGGCGTAATTGGCAATGGCCATCAGCTTCGGCGCCTTGGCATCGACGTATTTGCCATCGAGAACGGCAAAGCCCTGGGGAGACATGGCGTTCATGCGCGCCATGACATCGGCGACGGGCAGCTTTTCAGCCAGTTCCATGTCGAGGTATTCCACATCGGCCGAGACACCGACGCCCAGGGCCGAGGCGAAGCTTAGTTTCATGTGCGGGTTGAAGCCTTCAGAATAACAGATAGGCAGTTTGGCCCGGATGATGACGTAGCGCACGGCCCGGGCAAAATCCAGGTGCGACAGGAATTGCAGGGCCCCATCTTTCTTAACAGCTAAACGTAGTCTTTCCATGGTCGTCCCCTTCCTTTCTGTCGATGATGGATACGCCCAGATTCGGGCAGACACCGCAGCCCGTACAGGGCAGGCGGCGGCAGTCGTGAGTCAGTTCAGCTCGAGAGGCCTTCTGCCATTCGCGCTTCAAATAGGCCTTGGCGGCACCGTTGCTGAGGTGGTCCCAGGGCAGGGCTTCGTCGAGGCTGCGCGTCCGGGCGGCATAGTAATCGGGGTCGATGCCGGCCATGTCGAAGGCTTTCATCCACATATCGTAATCGAACATTTCCGTCCAGCCGTCGAACTTGCAGCCCAGTTTCCAGGCTTCGTAGAGGACTTTGCCCATGCGGCGGTCGCCGCGGGCGAAGGTCGCTTCCAGGCGGCCCGTCTTGGCGTCATGGTAATGGTAGGAAATGTGTTTGTCGTTGATGAGGCCCTTGATGTACTGCTGTTTCCGTTCGATTTCTTCAATCGGCAGCTGGCCGAACCACTGGAAGGCCGTGTGCGACTTGGGTACGAAGCTCGATACGGAGACCGTGACCTTGCCGTTGTTCTTGTGGGTCACTTTGCGGTAGAGATTGAGGACCTTGTAGGCCAGGTCGGCGATACCGGCCAGGTCTTCGTCCGTTTCTGTCGGCAAGCCCATCATGAAATAGAGCTTGACCGTGGACCAGCCGTTTTCAAAGGCATTTTCACAGGCTGCCAGCAAATCTTCTTCCGTAACGCCCTTGTTGATGACGTCGCGCAGGCGCTGGGTCCCGGCTTCGGGCGCAAAGGTCAGGCCGCTCTTGCGGACCTGCTGGACCTTCTTGGCGATGTCGACGGAAAAGCTGTCGACCCGCAGCGACGGCAGGCTGACGCTGACTTTCTGGCCCTTGAATTCGTCCAGGAGCTGGTCGACCAGTTCGGGCAGGCAGGAATAATCGGCCGAGCTCAGGCTCATGAGGGAAATTTCATTGTAGCCCGAATTGGCGATGATCTGTTTGGCCAGGTCGGCCAGGTGTTCCGGCGACTTTTCCCGGACCGGCCGGTAGAGCATGCCGGCCTGACAGAAGCGGCAGCCGCGGCTGCAGCCGCGGAAGAGTTCCAGGACGGCCCGGTTGTGGACGATGTCGATGTTGGGTACAATCGGTTTCGTCGGGAAGAAGACGTGTTCCACATCGGAAACGACGCATTTCTCGATTTCTGCCGGCGCTCCCGGTTCAGTGACGGTCAGGCCCTGGAAGTCGCCCTTTGCATCGTACTGGGCTTCATAGAAGGACGGCACGTAGTTGCCCGGCTGCTGGGAGAGCTGCTTCAAGAGGCCCTTCTTGCCGCCCGGTTTTCCCTGCTCTTTCCAGGCGATGATCGTATCGGCCAGGACCTGCGTCGATTCTTCCGATTCGCCCAGGAAAAAGACGTCAATGTAATCGGCCAGAGGTTCGGCGTTGTAGGCACAGGGACCGCCGGCTGCCACCAGGGGCATGTCGTCGCCGCGGTCTTTGGCAAAGAGCGGGATGCTGGCCAAATCGAGCATGTTGAGGATGTTGGTAAAGCTCATTTCGTACTGGAGCGTAAAGCCGACCATATCGAAGTCGCGTACAGGCGTCTTCGTTTCCAGGGAAAAGAGCGGATAGCCCTGGCTGCGCATGACTTCTTCCATATCCGGCCAGGGCGCGTAGACCCGTTCGGCTGCCACATCGGGCCGTTCATTGAGGAGCGCATAGAGGATGCGCAGGCCCAGATGGCTCATGGCGACTTCGTAGACGTCAGGGAAACAATAGGCAACGGTCAGTTTGACGGCATCGTGGTCCTTGACGACGCTGTTCCATTCGCCGCCGACGTAGCGGGCCGGCTTGCTGACTTTGCTCAGTAAAATCGGATCGATCTCCACGGGATGTGACAAATTAATTTCCTCCTTCACGGCGGGTTAAAAAATCATCGTCTGCTGACGCATGTAAATACTCAGTAAGAGGCCCAGGCCCATCATATTGGTCGTCAAGGCGCTGACGCCGTAGCTCATGAACGGCAGGGGGATCCCCGTGACCGGCATGATGCCGCAGGTCATGCCGACGTTGACCAGGATCTGGAAAGCCCACATGGAAACGACGCCTGTCGCCAGCATCATGCCGAAGCTGTCCTTGCAGTCCTTGGCGATCATGAGGCCGCGATAGACGAGGATGAAGTACAGGAACAAGAGGAAGACGCAGCCGAGGAAGCCCAGTTCTTCGCCGATGACGGAAAAGATGAAGTCCGTATGGTTTTCCGGCAGGAAGTTCAGCTGGCTCTGTGTCCCCTGGAAGAGGCCTTTGCCAAAGAGCATGCCCGAACCGATGGCAATCTTCGACTGGATGATATGATAGCCGGCGCCAAAGGGGTCGGCATTGGGATTGAGGAAGACCGTAATACGGGACTTCTGGTAATCCTTGAGGAAATGCCAGCCTATAGGCGCCAGGACGACGCCGGCCAGGAAGACGTTGCGCAAGAGGGACATCTTGATGCGGCCGACGAAGAGCATGCCGAAGGTAATGGCCAGGAAGACGAGACTCGTCCCCAAGTCAGGCTGTTTCAAGACCAGGAGAAAGGGAATCCCGACGTAGAGGCCGATGGGCAGGACCTGGCGCCATGTGTTGAGCTGGCCTACGCGGTCGCTGAGGATCGATGCCGTGCAGATGATCATGATGAGCTTGGAAAATTCCGACGGCTGCAGCGTGATCGGGCCGAGCTGGATCCAGCGCTGGGCGCCCAGGGCCGACGTACCGACGAACATGACGGCGACCAGCATGAGCAGGTTGATGATGTACAGGGGCTTGGCGTATTTCTTCAGCTTCGCATAATCGAAGCGGCTGAAAAAGAGGATGATCATCAAGTCGACGACAAAAGCCGCCCCCTGTTTTGCGACGAAGTCGTAGTTGATGGCCCCTTTATTGATATGCGTCGCACTGCCGATGATGCACAGGCTGATGCAGACGATGAGGAAGCTCACGATGAGCATGACTTTATCTAAATTTTTCCATTCTCGTTTAATAAACATTTCTCTCTCCTATCGACGATAGTGGCGCCAATTCCGGCATTCCTGACGGCGGCGCTGCAGCGACAGGCCCGGTAAGACGTCGGCCTGGGCCTGGTGTTTCGGCAAGAGGGCCGTCAGAGCCGTTTCCTCGATGGCCATTCCCGTTTCCAGCCAGTCTGCCGTCGCCGACAGGGCCTGACAGAAAGGCAGGGAATCGGCCATACAGGTGATCCGCCCTTCCCCGGCAGCCCGATCGATGCCATCATCATGCGGCAAGAGACCGGCGACGTGGCCGGTCTGCAAACGGGCTTTGGCTGCGTCTGGCGTGATGACGCCGTCAGCGTAAAAATTATTGAGGATGACGTCGTAGTGAAAGCGCTTCTGCCGGGCCGCATACTGCATGACCTTAGCCGCATCGCGCAGGGATGACGGCGACGGTTCGACGACGAACAGGATCTCATCGGCCAGGGCCGTCGCCGCCTGATAGGCGCCGTCGCGGCCGGGCGGGCAGTCGATGAGGGTATAGTCATAGGACCCGGACAGGGACTCCAGGACATATTGATACGACGGGATGTCAATCCGCTCCCAGGTCCGCTTCTGGCTGGCCGGCAGGAAATCCAGTCCCGGCACGACCGGCAGCAAAGCCTGGCCGGGCAGGCATTTCCCCCGCGCAGCCTGGGCGGCGTCGTAACGGATGGACCCGTCCAGACCGAAGAGCAGGTCGAGATTGCGCAGGCCCATGTCGGCGTCGACCGCCAGGACGCGGTGGCCCCGGCGCTGCAGGAGGACGGACAAGGCCGCCGTAATCACGGTCTTGCCGACGCCTCCCTTGCCGGAGGCGATGGCGATGAGCTGGGACATGAAATCACTTTCCTTTCTGATGAGATAAGGCCGTCATCAGGACTTATCGGTCAGACTCAGCCCCATCGCGATGGCTGCTGTCCTTCCCGTCCTGCGCATTCTTATTGGCCTTGTTGTCCTTTTCTTTGCCGTCTTTGTCTTTATCCTTCGGTGCGCCTTCGGCGTATTCACCGACGTGGAAGTAGGCTTCCAGCATGGAACGGACAATCGGGCCGGACGACAGGGACCCGAAACCGCCCTGTTCCGTCAGGACGGCGATGACGATGCGCGGATGTTCATACGGCGCATAGGCGACGAACCAGCCATGGTCCGTGCCGCCGAAGTTTTCCGCCGTCCCTGTCTTACCAGCGACCTGGATGGGGAAGCCGGCGAACAGGGAACCAGCTGTACCGGATTCTTCAGCAACGTTACGCATCCCTTCGCGGACCAGGTCCAGCGTCGATTTGGATACGGACAGGGTGCCGACCTGTTCCGGTGCAAAAATCTTATACGGCGTGCCGTCGAGGTTGTCGATACGGCTGACGATGAACGGCCGGTACTGGATGCCGCCGTTAGCGACTTCGCTGACGATCATGGCTGCCTGGAGCGGCGTAACCAGCTGGAACCCCTGGCCGATAGCCGAGTTGAACGTATCGCCGAGGTACCATTCATCGTGGAAATTCTTCTTCTTATATTCCGCACTGGCGACCAGGCCCGGTGCTTCGCCGCGCAGGGCGATGCCCGTCTTCTTGCCCATGCCGAACATGCGGGCGTATTTCGCCAGTTCGTCGATGCCAACGCGGCGGCCCATTTCGTAGAAGTATACGTTATCGGACTTAGCCAGGGCTTCGACGAAATTAATCCAGCCCAGGGCTTCGCCGCCGGCGTTGCGCATGTCGACCAGCCAGTGACGGCCACTGTCGAAAATCATTTCATCAGGCGTGACTTTCTTGAGTTCCAGGGCTGCCGAACCGGTGATCAGCTTGAACGTAGAGCCCGGCGGATATTCGCCGGCAATGACGCGGTTTTCCATGGGGTGATTGGGGTTGTCGTTGATGAGGGACCATTCTTTTTCCGTAATGCCCCGGGTAAACCAGTTCGGGTCGTAAGCCGGACGGCTGGCCATGGCCAGGACGGCGCCCGTATTGGGGTCGATGGCGACGGCAGCGATGCCGTGGGTGCCGATGCCGTTAGCGATCTGGCGGTCCATGGCCCGTTCCGTAGCCTGCTGCAGGTAGAGGTCGATGGTCAGGTGCATATTGTGACCGGCTACGGGGTCCTTGCGTTCCATTTCCTTGACCGGACTGCCGGCGGCGTCGACTTCGACCTGACGGCCGCCATCCTTGCCGCGCAGGAGGTCATCGTAATAGGCTTCCAGGCCGGCCCGGCCGATCTGGGTGATGTTGGATACGCCTTCGACGCCTTCCAGGCGCTTGGCGTCTTCTTCATCGATCTGGCCGACGTAGCCAAAGACCTGGGCGGCCATCATCTTGTACGGATAATAGCGGATCGGCTGGACGTCGACGGAGACGCCAGGCAGGTCGTTGCGCTGTTCTTCGATTTTCGTGACGATATCCTGGGTCAAGTCATTGGCCAGGACCGTCGGCACGTAAGAGCTCTTGACCTTCTGGACCTTTTCCCGCAGCTTATCTTCCGGCATGTTGAGGATGCCGGCCAGTTTATGCAGTTCTTCGTCGCTCATGCCGTCCTTAGGCGGCACGTAGGTCACCATGAAGCTCGGCCGCGAGCCGACGAGGATCTGGCCGTTGCGGTCGTACATGATACCGCGCATGGCTGCAATGGGGATGGCCCGCAGGCGGTTCCCTTCGGCCAGGGTATAATAATATTCACCGGCAAAGAGCTGCAAGTAGACCAGCCGGCTGATGAGGATGACGAAAATCGCGATGACGATCCAGTAGAGGTAGCGGAAACGGCCATCTTGATTCTTCTTTTTCAATAACGCTTCAAGCATGTAACTAAATCTCCTTTATTTACCAGCGATAGCCCGGGAACCCGTAAAAGGCATCGTCGCGGCGCAGATGCCAGACGATGTGATCCACCGGCAGGGCCAGGATTCCGTGATAAACAAGCATAGGGATGCTGAATTCCAACAAGTAGGCGGCGATGTTGATGTACTGGCCGGCCAGGAAGAGGAACCCGCAGGTCAGGACCAGGCCGACTTCGGTCGCCCCGAGGACGATGAGCAATGTCAATACCCACTGGTCCTTGTCGATGTCGCGGCCGAGGTAGCTGCAGATGAGGGCTACGATGAGATAGACCAACAGGTGCAGGCCGAAGAAATTGCCGATAATGACATCCTGACAAAATCCGCCCAAGAGGGCCGTGATGATGCCGATGCGCTGGCCGTGATGGAGGGCCATGAGGACGACGAAGACGAAGATGAGGTTAGGCTGGCTCACGCTGTTAAACATAAAAGGTAGGATGGCAGCCTGCAAAATAAAGACGATGAAGGCTGTCATGACACAGTTCAGTTTCTTCATAATGCCGCGGCTCCTTTAATTCCTTCTACTTTGTCGCGATTCGTCTGAGGTACGAGTTTCGGCGTGACTTCCGGTTTTTCATAGGACCCGGTATCGGCCGACTTCAAGATGACGAAGACTTCTTCCAGTTTGGAGAAATCGACGCTGGGACGAATGACGGCATATTTTACGAAATCATTTTCATTCTGATGGATCGATACGATGGTGCCGATAGGCAGGCCCTTCGGATAGATGGAGCCGAAGCCCGATGTGACCAGTGTATCCCCTTCCAGGATATCCGCATCCTTGGCGATGTTGACGAACTGCGGTTCCGTCGGCACGTTGCCGTTGCCGCGGACGACAGAGGAAACGCGCGATTCCGGACGCTGGACGATAGCGCCGATGCTGGTCCGCGGGTCCGTCAGGAGCTGGACGCGGGACGAATGCGGATAGACGTCGCTGATGAAGCCGACGACACCGCTCGGCGTGATGACCGGCATGTCTTTTTCGACGCCTTCGCCGCTGCCGACATCGATGATCATGGTGTTGGTCCACGTGCCGTAGTCACGGGAAATGACCGAACCAGCCAGAAGCTGGTACTGATTATGGGTCGATTTGAAATTGAGGAGCGCCCGCAGGCGGTCGTTTTCGGCTACGACTTCATCGTAGTCGACAGTCCGGCTCTTGAGGTCGGCATTTTCTTTTTCCAGCGATTCCCATTCAATGCGGTTCTTCAAGCTGACGTCGACGATGTGGATGCTCGAGGTCAGCGAATCCATGACGCGGCTGGCACCGTATTCAAAAGGCGACATGATCGTCATCAGCGGCTTGGTAATGAACGGCAGGGAATCGCGCTGGCGCCAGGCCCAGCCGACAAGCGCAATGACGATGAATAAGATGAGTACGAAGACGACGCTTCTTTTACCGAACGAAAACAATTTTAAAATCTCCTCCTATATATACGCTGTGCCCCTTCGATGAGGGCCGATAATTTATCACGATCAGCGACGGCAATGCCCGTGCCCTTGGCGACGGCCAGTTCCGGCTCGGAAGCCAGCATGACCGGCACGCCCAGTTCCTGGGTGAAGAGCTGGTCCATGCCCTTTAGCTTGGCCCCGCCGCCGGTGAGGACGATGCCGTGTTCCATAATGTCTGCGGCCAGTTCCGGCGGCGTTTCCCGCAGGACATCCTTGACCAGGTCGAGAATCTTGATGAGAGGCTTGCCGATGACGTGGTAGAGCTCACTCGATTTGATGGCCATTTCCCGCTGGAGGCCGTCATCGAGGCCGCGGCCCATGAAGTAATAGCCCCGGTCTTCCAGGGGCAGGACAGCCGAGCCGTTGGTCACTTTCATCTCTTCCACCGTCGTGTCGTCAGTGACGATATCGTACTGATAGCGCAGGTAATCTTTGATGGCCGCATTGAAATCGAGGCTGCCCAGATGGAGCGACTTGGAAACGACGATGCCGCCCAGGGACAGCATGGCTACATTGGTCGTACCGCCGCCGATGTCGACGACCATATTGCCGATTGGGTCATAGACGGGCAGATTCACGCCGAGAGCCGCAGCAGCCGCCGTTTCGATGAGGAAGGCTTCCTTGGCGCCGGCCTGATAGACGGCTTCCATGACGGCCCGTTTTTCGACATTCGACGCCGCCGAAGGCACGCCGATCATGATGCGCAGGCGCTGGACGCTGCGGACGCACTTGCTGAGGATATAGCCCAGCATCGTCCGGGTTACACTGTAATCGGCGATGACGCCGTGGACCAGAGGCCGATGGAGCTTCACCGTTTCCGGCGACCGGGACAATAAGTCCTCTGCCGCCCGGCCGACAGCAATTATCTTGCTGTTCCGTTCATCTGTCGCCATGACCGACGGTTCAGATAGGACGATGCCCCGGCCCTCCACATAGACCTGGGTCGTAGACGTCCCTAAATCAATCCCTATATTTTTAGTTAATGGAGAAAAAATCGAAGCCATAACAAATCCTTTCTATTTCTTTCGCATATTCTGTTATACAAAACAGTCATCATTCCATATTTTATCAAGAATAAGACAACCATGCTGTTTATAAGATATGTGAGTGCTTATAGGTGCTAAAGGGTAATGCTTGTGTCTATCGAGTGACGCAAGAACTCGTATAGACCCTTGCGATGTATCCTCCAATGAGTACCTATCTTAAATGCTTTCAAGGATTCATTATAGCACAAGGCGTAAACAGTAGACAAGGGAACTCCTAGCATCTCTGAAACTTCTTTAGGAGAGAAGGTAAGGCGAGTGTCCCATTTATGAGAAGGAGTTGAGGTGAAATCATCAACATCAATATTTAAATAGGTCATAAGGCTCCTTTCGTAGACTAAAGGAAATCTTAGTAGACTTGAGATATGAAAGAATAATAAAGAATCTTTAAGAATCTCTTTCTTTGATTTATCATCATCATCAACAATCATCATTAAAGAATCTCTAGTCCCATATCTGTCATAATAATAAATATGAGGTTCTAGTCAGAATCGACTGGAACCTCATAGATTCTATTAGATACTATATATACTTTTCGTCTCTTTTCTTCGTTAAGTGACACAATTCCTTTTTTGTTAATAAGTGGCACAATTAATTTCTGTCTAATTATCACGTAGCTCTCTAATAGCTTTTACACATCTATTATTATGCGAACTATTTGTATAATTAGGCAATACGGATTCATTCAGCCAGTCCTCAAGCTGTTCAGCTGTCAGCTCAGTAAGTTGACTATCTTCATCTACATCCATGCGCTCCATAAAATAAGACACCCCAATAGTGAGGGCATCCAATCTATCATCATGACTCAGAGCGTTCTTATCTCGACATAAGCGTGTCATTTGATAAATCAGGGAATAATGATAGTCCTGTTGAAAGACCTTAAAGTCCTGTTCGACTACAGGACGGTTCACAATGAGCTTATGCCGCATCATAACAGGTTCTAGGGTGTCTATCATACGCAATTCCTTTTGCCCTCTATTGGTAACAGGTTCAATGCCGCAAGGGTGGATTTTATTGAAGATAGGTGTCATCAACTTAGTGAACATCCCATCCCCAAAGTTATCTTCGGGAACTACAACATCCACATCCCAGAACTTAGCACGATTTGCCATCTGAGTCAGTGTCAAGTCCGAATAGCCCTCTTTAAAGCCCCCTACGTCCATAAGGAACAAATAGCCATTCAGGTACTTTAAGATTGCGTAGACTGTTTCGTCCTTCCCACGACCAGAGGGGTCTATAGCCATCACTGTTGTCTGATAGGGCATCGTTTCGGGGCTACGGGACAGCTCACTGTAGTAATAGTCCCCTGCCATGGCTGTACAGGGAATATCAGACAAGAGCTGTTCCCTGCCTTTTGCCCACGCCCATTTAAGGCTACTTTCCTTCATATCAAGGTTAGTGATAATCAAATCAGACACCTTCAACGGATATTTTTCCGCATCAGACAACCGAGTATTGAGCATATACTGGAGAGCAAACCCTGCTTTCCCATAGGACAAGGAACGCTTCGCAATTTCTTCCTCATTGAATCGCAAGGGGTCTGTAGGCTTTCCCTCAAGACTAGGGTCAGCTTTCAGTTTGTTCCAAATAGAGGGAGCAAGGGAATCACCATAATTATCTTCTACCCTTGATAATTGAGGATACAAGACGGGCCAGATACGTGCAATGTATCCACGGTCTTGTAAGGTATTGTATAGACTCGATTCAGTCTGTGGTGTACCAAGATATATGATCTGGCCGTTCGGTTTCAAGATAGCATCAAATTCCTTTACGGCTTCTGAGAGCTTATCACGCTGTTGCTGTGTTGCTGAGTTTTTCGGGACTTCTACCATTTTGTATTAACATAAGTTCGTTAGGCTTATGCCATCTCCGATTTAAGCTATCTACGATATTATCATGAGCAGAGACAAACATGCATGTATCAGCAGAGTATATTTTATTTCCTTTGCATTTTATGTCTTTATCTAAATGCATATCTTCTCCACGCTCCCACTTGTCATACCCTTCTAACTCCTGTATAGAGTTTAAAAAGTTTTTAAATGAGTGCCAGCGTTTATCAACAGTACATCCTGTATAACATGTTCTGTATTCACCATAACATCGCTTGAGCATATTAGCCCATAAATCATACGCTCTACGTATAATTGAGTTTCCCCTTGCAGGAATTTTCAAATTAGTATCTAAATATCCGATACCATACACCGTTTTAGCACGACAATCTTCAATATGGCCTGTGGCGATGTTCGTTGTTTGCACATTACATACCCAGCCGCTATCAATAAATCTAATAGTAACTCTAGGATGTATTCGCCTATTATTCGGCAATCTTTTCCCTGGCGTATATTCAAGAATTTTTATTTTCCCTTTAGGTGTATCAATTATATTTCCTACTTTATATTTCATTGTCATTTTAGACATCACTCCTTAAATCAAAAATGCTTTATATTACTATAAAGATTAGACTATATCTTAACTACAAATGTAGTTCCATGCGCTTCCCATCACTTGATGGTACTTCCTTTCGGAATAGTCGTTACACGTTCTCTTTTTAGAGCTTCGCACGGTATTGTCCTTTTCAGGAGTTCCACCGTTTTCACATGGTTTAAAGACGACATAAAAGTTTATCGTCTGCGATTAGAATGTCTGCACGTGTCCCTGTAATCTGCCCAGTGATACCAATGGACTTTACAGAGGGGGAAATATCAGGAACGACACCCCCAACATCAAAGATATTCTGTGTGTCTAACTGCCCCTTGTCTGCAATCATATCAGACAGGAAAGGGAGTGTCTGTATGATACGCTTGATAAAGCGAGCGTTCGCATCCGCTCTGTCCCCAGAGGCAGACACAATCAATATCTTTAGCTGCCTTTCCTTCCACAATCTCCACACCACATAAGCACATGTCAAGAAGGACTTAGCGACACCACGGAACCCCTCAAGAATGATACGGTCTTTAGGGGGATTCTGGAGATAGTTTGCAATGTCAATCTGAATGGGTGTCGGCTGTGGAAGGTCAATAGACCGCCATACAATATAGACAAATGCCCAGAAATGCTCACGTGCCTTCTGGACATCCGCTTCACTCCATTTCAATCTATCAACCTTCTTTCACAAGTTCCATGAAGTCAGGAATCTTAGATGCTTCCTGCTTTACTTCTTTGACACCTTCAATCTCAACGGTAGTGTTGAAATCGTTGTCTTTCAAGAACTGCCGTACCTTTGCGAGGAAGGCAGGGTTTTTACGCTGTTCTTCATCCTCAAGTCCTTCTAAGAGAGCCTGCACTTCTTCGGTTGCCAAGCGGTCAATCAATTCCTGTGGAATATTAAAATTAGCCATTTATCATCATCCTCTCTCCATACTACATACTTTTAAATCTTTGTGTGTCTTCCCACACTTCATTTTCACTGCTATATAAAACCTTATTTACTGCCACTATAAGCCTCCTACGTAAAATTAAAAACTCCCCATAGGTAAATACACCTACAGGGAGTTACAAAACCGTAAAACGCATCCCAATCAGTCTAGGGGATAATTTTGACGTTATCCTCATTCCTACTAATGTATACTTTAGGATTGCACCCAAAGCGATAAGGAAACAAAGGGCAATCAACAATAGTACATTTGCGCACTTCTGCTTCCTGTTCTCCTGCACAATTCATACACTTCGCACGAATTGCTTTTGCCATCGAGGGCTTATCAGGATTCTTAATACGTACCTTCATTACCGACTACACCCCCAAATCAGCAAGCCACCTGCAACGACCCAAGCCAAATCACGCTGTCTTTCCATCCGCTTCACCGACTTATTCAGAGAGTCCGTTTGCTTTTGCAATGTCGTCAAGTTCTGCTTGTAATCGGTCAAGTACACTTGTGCTTTCGTCAGCTCTTTCT
>ERZ773248.390-NODE-390-length-59175-cov-19.223562_pt1 | contig 59175 bp, 60 predicted proteins | sample MGYA00580518_ERZ773248 | MGnify/ENA primary metagenome ERZ773248 (study PRJEB29015, sample SAMEA2737762) | human gut metagenome | biome: human gut; feature: human-associated habitat; material: faeces | place: China | collected 2012 ...
GGCCGTTCAGCCGGAGCACCGGCCCCCGACGTGACCCTGGCCTTTGGTCCGGGCGGGGAGGAGAGGGGGACGGTGCTCCGGCTGTACGGCCCCGTGCCCGGGCTGGCCGGCCTGCGCCCCACACCGGAGGAGGGCGGGCTGCCGCCGGACCTGGCCCCCCTTCCGCTGCTGTCCCTGTTGTGGGAGTGCGGCCGCCTGACAGAGGGACAGATCCGGATTCATGCCACATGATGGGAAATAATTGACTTGACAGAAGGTGGGAAACTACCTATAATATCGTATTAACGTGGCGTAATGTTTCTGTTGAGATTTCAGAAGAGGCCTGGTTGAGGCCTTTTGACCGATAAGGAAGAAGCAAAAAAGAAAGGTGTGCGCATACGGCAATGGCGAAAGAATTTAAGCTGAGCGCGGAGCGCTTGGAGGAGCTCAAGCAGGAGCTCAACTATCTGAAGACCGTCCGGGAGAAGGAGGTCGCCGACCAGATCAAGGAGGCCCGCTCCTTCGGCGACCTGTCCGAGAACAGTGAGTACGACGAGGCCAAGAACGAGCAGGGCAAGCTCTACTCCCGCATCGCGGAGGTGGAGAACATCCTGGCCAACTATGTGGTCATCGAGGAGCATGAGACCGACCCCAATTCCGTCCGCCTGGGCTCCAAGGTCAAGGTACTGGATCTGGAGTTCGAGGAGGAGGAGAGCTACCAGGTGGTGGGCTCCCAGGAGGCCGACCCCATGAACGGCCGTATCTCCGAGGACTCCCCCTTCGGCAAGGCCCTGCTGGGCAACGCAGTGGGTGACGAGGTTCAGGTGGAGGCCCCCGCCGGCGTACTGAGGTACCGTATTTTAGAGATTCAAAAGTAAGGAGCAGAGTCATGAGCACAGAAGAGAGAAGCGTCAACCAGCCCGAGGAGCAGCCGTCCCTGTCCGAACAGCGCCTGATCCGCCGCGCCAAGCTCAAGGAGCTGCAGGATGCGGGCCAGGACCCCTTCCAGATCACCAAATTTGTGGTGAAGCACCACTCCGCCGACATTAAGGAGGGCTTTGAGGCCCTGGAGGGCGCTATGACCTCCGTGGCCGGCCGCATCATGTCCAAGCGGGGCATGGGCAAGGCCGTGTTCTGCGATCTGCAGGACGGCAAGGGCCGCATCCAGCTCTACGTCCGCGTGGACGAGCTGGGCGAGGAGGCCTTCGCCAAGTTCAAAAAGACCGACATCGGCGACATCGTGGGCGTGGAAGGCGAGGTCTTCAAGACCAAGCGGGGCGAGATCTCCGTCAAGGCCCACAAGGTGACGCTTCTCTCCAAGTCCCTCCAGCCTCTGCCCGAGAAATTCCACGGCCTGACCGACAAGGAGATGCGCTACCGCCAGCGCTATGTGGATCTGATCATGAACGAGGACGTGCGCCGTACCTTCCGTATCCGCACCGCCTTCATCAAGCATATGCGCCGGTATCTGGACGAGCGGGACTACCTGGAGGTGGAGACCCCTGTCCTCAACACCATCTCCGGTGGCGCCACCGCCCGGCCCTTCATCACCCACCACAACACCCTGGACATCGACATGTATATGCGCATCGCCACCGAGCTGAACCTGAAGCGGCTCACTGTGGGCGGCTTTGAGCGGGTGTATGAGATCGGCCGCATCTTCCGCAACGAGGGCATGGATCCCAAGCACAACCCGGAGTTCACCACCATCGAGCTCTATGAGGCCTATGCCGACTTCCACGACATGATGGACATTGCCGAGGGGGTTCTCTCCACCGCTGCCAAGGAGATCCTGGGCTCCTATCGTGTGACTTGGCTGGGCAACGAGATTGACCTGACTCCCGGCTGGAAGCGCATGACCATGATCGATGCCGTCCGGGAGTATGTGGGCGTGGACTTTGAGGCCATCTCCGACGACGAGGAGGCCTGCAAGGCCGCCGAGGCCAAGGGCATCGATCTGGAGGGCTGCGAGCGCACCTGGGGCACCGCCCTGTACGAGGCCTTTGACCAGCGGGTGGAGGAGAAGCTGATCCAGCCCACCTTCATCACCATGTATCCGGTGGAGGTGTCCCCGCTGACCAAGCGCTCCCCCAAGGATCCCCGCCTCACCGAGCGCTTCGAGCTGTTTATCAACCACTGTGAGTTTGCCAACGCCTTCTCCGAGCTCAACGATCCCATCGACCAGCGCGGCCGCTTCGAGCACGAGCTGGCCCTGCGTGAGATGGGCAACGACGAGGCCGGCATGATGGACGAGGATTTCATCAACGCCCTGGAGTACGGCCTGCCCCCCACGGGCGGCATGGGTATCGGCATCGACCGCTGCGTGATGCTGCTCACCGACTCCGACTCCATCCGCGACGTGATCCTCTTCCCCACCATGAAGCCCCTGGACAAGCCTGAGTCCGCCAAGCGCGCCGCGGCTGGAACCAACTGCGCTGTCCCCGCCGCCGAGCAGGGCCCGGTGGACTTCTCCAAGGTGGAGATTGAGCCCCTGTTCCAGGAGTTCGTGGACTTCGAGACCTTTGCCAAGTCCGACTTCCGGGCCGTGAAGGTCAAGGAGTGCACCGCCGTGCCCAAGAGCAAGAAGCTGCTGAAGTTCGTTCTGGATGACGGCACCGGCGAGGACCGTGTGATCCTGAGCGGCATCCACGACACCTATGAGCCGGAGGAGCTGGTGGGCAAGACCCTCATCGCCATTACCAACCTGCCGCCCCGCAAGATGATGGGCATTGACTCCTGCGGCATGATCATCTCCGCGGTACACCACGAGGAGGGCGTGGAGAAGCTCCACTGCCTGATGGTGGACGACCGCATTCCGGCGGGCGCCAAGCTGTATTGAGCCGGTCTGTCCTGGGAAGCGGGAGCAAGTGCAAGGGGGTATGAGGAGAGCCATGGAGAAGCGCCTGGGAAGTGAATATCTGCGTGCTGACCGGGCGTTTCATACCCCCGCTGCTCCCATCCCCGGCTGGAATTCGCCGGACTGAATGAGCATGCCGAAGGGAATCCTTCCTTCGGCATGCTTTTCTGCGTCAAAATCGTTTCCATCCCACCCTTAAGGAGGCCAAGGCTTTGATCAAGAAATGCGCGCTCTGGCTGCGGGACAGCTTTATCCGCAGCCGGAGCCTCAACGCCACCCGGATCGTGGCGGGCTCCTTCGCGGCGATTATTCTGATCGGGGCGTTGCTGCTGACCCTGCCCATCGCCTCCCGGGACGGACAGAGCGCCGGGTTCTTCACCGGACTGTTCACCGCCACCTCCTCCACCTGCGTCACCGGCCTGATCCTGGTGGACACGTGGACCCAGTGGACTCTGTTCGGTCAGGCGGTCATCCTGACCATGATCCAGTTGGGCGGCTTGGGCTTCATGACGGTCATCACCCTCGTCTCCTTCGCCCTCCACCGGCGTATTGGCCTGTCGGAGCGGCTTATCATGGTGTCCACCCTCAACCTCAACGACATGGACGGGGTGGTGCGGGTGGTGCGCCACGCCCTCATCGGCACCTTCGCCATGGAGACGGCGGGGGCGGTGCTCATGTCGGTGTGCCTCATCCCGGAGTTCGGCTTTCTCAAGGGCACCTGGCACGCCGTGTTCCACGCGGTCTCCTCCTTCTGTAACGCGGGCTTTGATCTGCTGGGAGGGCGCTTCGGTGCCTTTAGCAGCCTGGCCGGCTACAACGACAACCCCCTGATGCTGGGCACCACCGCCGCCCTCATTGTGGTGGGCGGCCTGGGCTTCTTCGTGTGGGAGGACATTGTGGACAAGCGGTGCTGGAGCAGGCTGTCGGTCTACAGCAAGATGGTGCTCCTCATCACCGCCGTGCTGATCGTGGGGGGCGCCCTGTTCTTCCTGATGGAGGAGTTTGACAACCCCGCCACCCTGGGGGACATGCCCCTCTGGCAGAAGGGACTCAACGCCCTGTTCCAGTCCGTCACCCTGCGCACCGCCGGCTTCGACTCCATCGGCCAGGGCGGCCTCAGCGACACCAGCAAGGCCATGTCCTGCGTGCTGATGCTCATCGGCGGCTCCTCCGGTTCCACCGCCGGCGGCCTCAAGACCGCCACGGTGGGCGTGCTGCTGCTGGCCCTGCGCTCCGGCCTCATGGGCCGGGAGCAGGTCACCTTCCGCGGCCGGGCGATCCACTACCGCCGGGTGCTCAATGCCATGACTCTGGCGCTGGTGGTGCTGTTTGTCTTTGTGTTCAGCTCCATGGTGGTGTCCACGGTGGAGGATCTGCCCTACCTGGACAGCGCCTTTGAGGTGGCCTCCGCCATGGGCACGGTGGGCCTGACCACCGGGATCACCCCCGCCCTCACCCCCTTCTCCCAGGGGCTGCTGATCCTGCTGATGTATATGGGCCGGGTGGGCATCCTGTCCTTCTCCATCGCCTTTATCACCGGAAACAGGCATCCGGCCAAGATCAAATACCCTGAGATGAACGTCATGATCGGCTGACGCGCCGCATCAGGAGAAAAGGAAGTGTTTTCCACGTTATGAAAACCTTTGTTGTTATCGGCCTGGGCCGGTTTGGCAGCGCCGTGGCCACAGAGCTCAGCTCCCTGGGCCATGAGGTGCTGGCAGTGGACGAGCGGGAGGATCATGTGCAGAGGGTGGCCGAAAAGGTTACCCACGCCGTCACCGGCGACGCCAGGGACCCCTCGGTTCTGCGGGCCCTGGGCGTGCGCAACTACGACTGCGCCGTGGTGGCGGTGGGAGACGATATCGGAAACTCCGCCCTTATCACGCTCAATCTGAAGGAGATTGGGGTCAAGCGGGTCATCTGCAAGGCCCAGAGCCACGTCCACCGCAAGGTGCTGGAGAAGATCGGGGCGGACCGGGTGGTATTCCCTGAGCACGAGATGGGGGTCAAGCTGGCCCAGGGGCTCTCCAGCTCCAACGTGCTCAACTTCATTGAGCTGAGCGAGGACTTCGGCATCGTGGAGACCGCCGTGCCCAAGGAGTGGCACTACGAAACGATTCAAAATCTGGATGTGCGGGCCCGTTACAAGGTCAACATCATCGCCGTGCGCAGGGGTAAGGACGGGGCGCTGAACGTGGCCCCCGGCGCCAGCTATGTCATTGAGCCGGGCGACGCGGTGGTGGCCCTGGGCCGCACGGAGGACATCAACCATCTCCAGGACTTGTAAGGAGGACCGCCATGGAGCGCATCACCAGCCGGCAAAATCCGCTGATCACCCGCCTGCGCAGGCTGGGGGCGGAGAAAAAGGCCCGCCGGGCTGAGGGGGTATTCCTCTGCGAAGGGAGCAAGCTGGTGGGGGAGGCCCTGCGCTGGGGGCCGCCGCCGGAGCTGCTGGTGGTGGCGGAGGGAACCGCCCCTCCGGCGGAGCTGCCCGCCGGGGTGCGGGTGGTGGAGGTGCCGGAGGCGCTGCTGCGGGCGGTGTCCACCGTGGAGACCCCCCAGGGCATGCTGGCCGTGTGCCGGACGCCGGACACCGCTCCGCCGGAGGCGCTGCCGGAGGGCCGCCTGCTGGTGCTGGACGGGGTGCAGGACCCCGGCAACGTGGGCACCGTCTGGCGCACCGCCGACGCCTTCGGGGCGGCGGGGCTGTTCCTGCTGCCCGGCTGCGCTGAGCCCTTTGCCCCCAAAACGGTGCGCGCCACCATGGGGGCCTGCTTCCGCCTGCCGGTGTGGGAGGGGACGCTGGACGAGCTGACCGGCCGGCTGGCCCGGTCGGGCGCCCCCCTGTATGCCACCACCCTGCGGGATGACACGGAGGACATCCGCGTCGTCCCGCTGGAGGGCGCCGCCGTGGTCATCGGCAGCGAGGGGCGGGGGGTGTCCCAGCCGGTGCTGGATGCCTGCCGGGCGACTTTGAAAATCCCCATGCGGGACCGCTGTGAGTCCCTCAACGCCGCCGTGGCGGCGTCTGTGGTGCTCTGGGAGGGCTGGCGCTGAGCCAGGCCGCCCCAGCGGACGGCCCCACTCCGGTGGGACCGCGCGCTGGCGCGGCACAGAACAAGACAACAACCGGAAGGAGGCAATCCCGTGGCTGCGTTAACCTATCTGCTGTGGCTCACCACCCGGGAGGGCCTCCGGCCCGAGACGGCCGCGGCGCTGGTGCGCCGGTTCGGTACCGCAGAGTCGGCCTATTTTGCCGACCCCGGGGAGTACGAACTGCTTTCATTGAGTGAAAGGCTTTGCCGCTCCCTGGCGGACAAGTCCCTGGAGCGGGCGGAGCGCATCCTGGGCGACTGCGACCGGCTGGGCGTCACCCTGCTGACCTATCAGGACGCGGCCTACCCGGAGCGGCTGCTCCAGCTCCACGACTTTCCCCTGGTGCTCTATGTGAAGGGGCGGCTCTTCCGCTTTGATGAGGAGCTGGCCGTCGCCATCGTGGGCGCCCGGGAGTGTACCCCCTACGGCGTGGCCATGGCGGGGCGGCTGGGCCTGGAGCTGGCCCGGTCGGGGGTGCTGGTGCTCTCCGGCCTGGCCCAGGGCATCGACGCGGCCGCCCTCAAGGGGGCCCTCCAGGGCGGCGGCCCGGCGGTGTCGGTGCTGGCCGGCGGGGTGGACGTGGTCTACCCCCGGCGCAACCAGGCCCTCTACGAGGACGTGGCCGCCGCCGGGGCCATCCTGTCGGAGAACCCGCCCGGCACCCCGCCGGAGGGGTGGCGCTTCCCCATCCGCAACCGCATCCTCAGCGGCCTGTCCGCGGGCGTGGCGGCGGTGGAGGCCGCCGAGCACAGCGGCACGCTGATCACCGCCCGGCTGGCCCTGGACCAGAACCGGGAGGTGTTCGCCGTCCCCGGTCCGGCGGACGCGCCCATGAGCGCGGGCACCAACGGCCTGATTGCACGGGGCGAGGCCAAGCTGATCCGCTCGGCCCAGGATATTCTGGTGGAATATGTGACACGCTTTCCCCATAAGGTGCGGCAGGCCCCTCCGCTGTCCCGGGAGGGGGCGGAGGCGCGGCTGGAGGCGGCGGCCGAGCCGGCGCCGGAGCCGGTGCCCCGTCCGGCGGAGAGGAATCCCCTCCCTCTGCGCCCCCGGAGTGAGCTGGAGGCCATGGGGGACGAACAGCGGGCCATCTTCGCCCTGCTGAGCGGCCGCGCCCTGGTGCCCGACGAGATCGTGGGCCGCACCGAGATTCCCGCCCGGCGGGTGAACACTGCCCTGACCCTGCTGCAGGCTCAGGGCTATCTGAATGAGCTTCCCGGCAAGCGGTTTACCGCTGCCGTCCGCTTTGACGACTAAGTATGTAAGGAGTACTATGCTGTGGCAAAATCGAATTTGGTGATCGTCGAGTCTCCGGCGAAGGCCAAGACCATCGGCAAATATCTGGGCCCGGGCTATGAGGTGAAGGCCTCCATGGGCCACGTGCGCGACCTGCCCAAGAGCAAGCTGGGCGTGGACGTGGAGCACGGCTTTGAACTGAACTACCAGCCCATCAAGGGCAAGGAAGAGGTCATTGACGAGCTGAAAAAATCCGCCAAGAAGAGCGAGAAAGTGTTCCTCGCCACCGACCCCGACCGGGAGGGCGAGGCCATCTCCTGGCACCTGAAGGAGATGCTGGGCATCCCGGACGACAAGACCTACCGGGTGACCTTCAACGAGATCACCAAGAAGGTGGTCAACGACTCCATCGCCCACCCCCGGGCCATCGACATGGATCTGGTGAACGCCCAGCAGGCGCGCCGGGTGCTGGACCGCATCGTGGGCTATCAGATCTCCCCCCTGCTGTGGAAGAAGATCCGCCGGGGCCTGTCCGCCGGGCGGGTGCAGTCGGTGGCTACCCGGCTGGTGTGTGAGCGGGAGGCCGACATCAAGGCCTTTGTCCCCCAGGAGTACTGGTCCCTGGACGCTGATCTCTCCCGCATCGCCCCCAACCTGGGGCAGTTCAAGGCCAGCTTCTACGGCCGGGAGAAGAAGGTGGAGCTGAACAGCGAGGCGGAGGTCAACGCCGTCATGGAGGCGGTGAAGAACGCCCCCTTCGCCGTCACCGGCGTCAAGCGCCAGGACAAGCAGCGCAACCCTGCGCCCCCCTTCATCACCTCCACCCTCCAGCAGGAGGCCAGCCGCAAGCTCAACATGACCCCCCGGCGGACCATGTCCATCGCCCAGCAGCTCTATGAGGGCGTGGACATCGAGGGGGAGGGCACCGTGGGTCTCATCACCTATATGCGTACCGACTCCCTCCGCCTGTCCGACGAGGCCACCGCCGCCGCGAAGGAATTCATCCTCGCCCGCTACGGCGCGGACTACTACCCCGGCAAGGCCCGTGTGTACAAGACCAAATCCGGCGCCCAGGACGCCCACGAGGCCATCCGGCCCTCCAACGTGAACCTGACCCCGGAGGACATCAAAAAGTCCCTCACCGCCGAGCAGTATAAGCTCTATAAGCTCATCTGGAGCCGCTTCCTGGCCTGCCAGATGGCCTCCGCCGTGTACGACAGCGTGTCCATCGAGGTGGCCTCCGCGGGATACACCTTCCGGGCCACCCACTCGGCCCTCAAGTTCTCCGGCTACACCGCCGTGTACGTGGAGGGGAAGGACGAGGAGGAGGAGGCGTTCCAGTCCCCCCTGCCCGATCTGAAGGAGGGGGAGGCCCTGAAGCTGGAGGCCCTCAAGCCCGACCAGCACTTCACCCAGCCCCCCAGCCGCTACACTGAGGCCACGCTGATCAAGGCCCTGGAGGAGAAGGGCATCGGCCGTCCCTCCACCTACGCCCCCACCATCTCCACCATCCTGGACCGGGAGTATGTGGTGAAGGAGGGCAGGAACCTCCGCCCCACCCCCCTGGGAGAGGTCGTCACCGGCCTGATGAAGGACAAATTCACCGACATCGTGGACACCGCCTTCACCGCCACCATGGAGGAGCGGCTGGACGAGGTGGAGACCGGCAAGGTGGACTGGAAGAGCCTGCTGGGCGACTTCTACGGCGACTTTGAGCAGGAGCTCCAGAAGGCCGAGGCGGATCTGGATGGCGAGCGCATCAAGGTGCCCGACGAGGTGTCCGACGTGATCTGCCCCAAGTGCGGGCGCAATCTGGTGTACAAGTCCGGCCGGTTCGGCCGCTTCCTGGCCTGCCCCGGCTGGCCGGAGTGCGACCACACCCAGCCCATCGTCATCGAGATGCCCGGCAAGTGCCCCAAGTGCGGCGGCAAGATCCTCAAAAAGACCTCCAAGCGGGGATACGCCTACTACGGCTGCGAGAACAACTCCAACAAGGACGAGACCAAGCGGTGCGATTTCATGACCTGGGATGTGCCGGTGAAGGAGATCTGTCCCGAGTGCGGCCATACCCTGTTCAAGAAGTCGGGCCGGGGGTTCAAGAAGCCCTTCTGCATCAATCCCGAGTGCCCCAACTTCCTGCCTGAGGATCAGCGGGGCTACAAGAAAAAGACCGCCTCCGCGGAGACCCCGGCGGAGGGCGCCCCTCCCGAGGAGGAGAAGAAGCCCGCCCAAAAGGCGGCGGCCAAAAAGACCGCCGCCAAAAAGCCGGCCGCGAAGACGGTGGCCGCCAAGAAAACCGCCGCTCTCAAGAAGACGGCGGCAAAGAAACCGGCGGCGAAAAAAGCCGCGGCCAAGACCAAGAGCGAGGCCTGAGGCCCGCTTCCACCGGTGGAAGCCGTCAGGGATTCCCCCTGACGGCAGACTCAGTTGAAATACCGGAGGAATGAGATCATGGAAACCCAAGAGAGAAAGCTGCGCACCAACCTGGACACCGACCTGCTCAAGCTGGTCGCCATTGCCGCCATGCTGCTGGATCACATTGGCGGGGCCTTCTTCCCGGAGACGCCCATATTCCGGTGGATCGGCTGGCTGGCCTTCCCACTGTTCTGCTACTGCCTGACGGTGGGCCTGCTCTACACCCACGACATCAGGCGCTACCTGGGGCGGCTGGCGATCTTCGCCGTGGTGTCCCAGCCCTTCTGGATTCTCGCCTTCAACGCCGACGACATCCTGGGCAACCTGACCAACTGGAACATCTTCTTCACCCTCTTCCTCAGCCTGCTGGCCATGTGGGGGCTGACCACCCGGCGCTGGTGGCTCTTCGTGCTGGGGGTTCTGGTGCTGGCCTTCGGAAGCTTTGACTACAACTACAACGGCGTCATTCTGATGCTGATCTTCTACTTCTGCCGGAACAAGCCCGCCCTGCTGGCGGGGCTGTATACCCTGTTCTGGATTCCCGCCCTGTGGGGCGGCTCCCTGGAGGACCCCCTGGCCCTGGTGGTGGGCGGCCACGCCGTCAACTGGACCATCTTCGGCCTGCTGGCCCTGCCGCTGATCCTCTGCCGCACCCACTCCGGCATCCGGATTCCCAAGTGGTTCTTTTACGCCTTCTATCCCGCCCACCTGGCGGTCATCGCCCTGGTGGGGTGGTGTATGGGCGTGTAAATTGGAAAAGGAGCGTGTTGGCATGAAGATTCTGCTGCTCAACGGAAGTCCCCGGCCCAACGGCAACACCGCCGCCGCTCTGGACGAGATGGAGGCCGTGTTTGCCGCCGAGGGCCTGGAGACCGAGCGGGTGCAGGTGGGAAACCGGGTTATCCGGGGGTGTATCGCCTGCGGCAAGTGGGCCGGGCTGGGCCGGTGCGTGTTCGACGACCTGGTGAACGAGCTGGCCCCCAAGCTGGAGGCCTGCGACGGGCTGGTGGTGGGCAGCCCGGTGTACTACGCCTCGGCCAACGCCACCCTGGTGGCACTGCTGACCCGGCTGTTTTACTCCACCCCCTTTGACAAGACCATGAAGGTGGGGGCCGCCGTGGCGGCGGCCCGGCGGGGCGGCCTGTCCTCCACCTTTGACGAGCTGAACAAATTCTTTACCATCAGCGGCATGCCGGTGGCCTCCAGCCAGTACTGGAACAGCATCCACGGCCGCCTGCCCGGCGAGGCCGCTCAGGACGCCGAGGGCCTCCAGACCATGCGCACCCTGGCCCGGAATATGGCCTTCCTGGTCAAGAGCATCGCCCTGGGCCGGGAGAAGTACGGCCTGCCGGAGCGGGAGGAGCCTCTGCGCACCCACTTCATCCGCTGAGTCCCACACAAGGAGGAACCCATGGAACCAGTTATTGTAATCGGCGCGGGCCTGGCGGGCTCGGAGGCCACGTGGCAGCTCGCCCGGCGGGGCGTCCCCGTCACCCTGCGGGAGATGAAGCCCGCCAAAATGACCCCCGCCCACCATACCGAGTGGTTCGGGGAGCTGGTGTGCTCCAACTCCCTGCGCTCGGATCAGTTGGAGAACGCGGTGGGCCTGCTCAAGGAGGAGCTGCGCCGCATGGACTCCCTGATCCTGACCTGCGCCGACGCCCACCGGGTGGAGGCGGGGGGCGCCCTGGCGGTGGACCGCCACGGGTTCGCCCATGCGGTGACGGAGAAGCTTCGCTCCCACCCCCTCATCACCGTGGAGGAGGGGGAGGTCACCCAAATCCCGGAGTCGGGGAACGTGATCGTGGCCTCCGGCCCCCTGACCTCCGACCCGCTGGCGGAGGCCATCCGGGCCTTCTTCCCCGAGAGCCACACCCTCAATTTCTACGACGCGGCGGCCCCGCTGGTCACCTTCGAGAGCGTGGACATGGAGAATGCCTTCTTTGCCTCCCGCTATGACAGGGGTACCCCGGACTACATCAACTGCCCCATGACGGAGGAGGAGTACGACGCCTTTTGGGCCGAGCTGTGCGCCGCCCAGGAGGCGGAGGTTCACGGCTTTGAGGACAAGCATGTGTTCGAGGGCTGTATGCCCGTGGAGGTCATGGCCCGCCGGGGGAAGCAGACCCTGTGCTACGGCCCTCTGAAACCCCGGGGCCTGAACGATCCCAAGACCGGCAAGGAACCCTTCGCCGTGGTACAGCTCCGCCGGGACAACGCCGACGGCACCATCTACAACCTGGTGGGCTTCCAGACCCATCTGAAATGGCCGGAGCAGAGGCGGGTGTTCTCCATGATCCCCGCCCTCGGGAACGCCGAGTTCGTGCGCTACGGCGTCATGCACCGCAACACCTACCTGGACTCCCCCCGGCTGCTGGACCGCTATTACCGGGTGAAGAAGGAGCCCCGCGTCTGCTTCGCCGGGCAGATCACCGGCGTGGAGGGGTACGTGGAGTCCACCGCCTCCGGCTTCCTGGCCGCCGTGGAGCTGGCCCGGCGGCTGGAGGGCAAGCCCCCCGTGGACTTCCCCCAGGAGACCGCCGTCGGCGCCCTGGCGCGCTATATCAGCAACGAGAGCGTCACCGACTTCCAGCCCATGAACGTCAACTTCGGCATCATCCCGCCCCTGGGCTACCGCGTCAAGGGCAAGCGGAATAAAAATGCCGAGCTGTCCAAACGGGCCCTGGAGATTCTGGACGGGCTGGACTGGCGGTAGGGCGGCCATAAAGGCCGCCCTTACAGGAACGCCGGACGGCCCAAACGCATGGGGGCGCCCCTTGTGGACGTCCGCCCTGCCGGGCGCACGTCCGTAGGGGCGGATGCCCACATCCGCCCGCTGCCGCGGGGTTCCCGCACCGACACCCTGGGGATCGGACAGAACGGGCGGCCATAAAGGCCGCCCCTACAGGAACGCTGGGCGGCCCCAACACGTAGGGGCGACCCTTGTGGTCGCCCGCCCTGCCGCGCGCACCTGTAGGGGCGGATGCCCACATCCGCCCGCTGCTCAAGGCAGAAGTTCCATGAGGAGACGCCCGGCCAGACGGAAGCCGTGCCGGAAGCAGGCCAGCCGCTCATAATCGGACATTTCGCCCTCCAGATCGTTGAGACGGTCGAGAAAATCCAGCCCGAGGGAGGAGCGGATCTGGTCGTGGCAGGCGCTGATGCGCTCCAGCCGCTCTTGATAGCCGGGGGCCTGACGGAAATCCAAGTGCCTGTTATCCAGCTCATGTTCTAAGAGCTGCTGTAGGAAGTCATTCATTTTATCAACACCCCACTAATAGTGTGTATTTAGTATACACGCTATTAGTGGGAAATGTCAAGGGGGGATTCGGTGTATTCCAATGATTTGTTTGGCACACGGCTAAAGTGCCTAAGAAAAGATAGGGGAGAAACTCAAAAAGACTTGGCCGATTTTCTCGGTATCAAACAAAATCAAATTGGTGAAATGGAAAATGGCCGCAAGGCATCTACCTTTGCCAAGCTTGCCCTTTTGTGTGAGCACTACAACATCAGCGCCGACTATCTTCTGGGCCTTACGGACGAGCCCCGGCCTCTGCGGCAAGACGATGGGGCGGGGCGATGAGGGCATCGCCCCCTACAGGAACACCGGGCGGCCCCAACGCGTAGGGGCGACCCTTGTGGTCGCCCGCCCTGCCGCGCGCACGTCCGTAGGGGTGGATGCCCATATCCGCCCGCTGCCGCGGGGTTCCCGCTCCGGCACCCTGGGGATTGGACAGAACGGGCGGCCATAAAGGCCGCCCCTACAGGAACACCGGGCGGCCCAAACGCATAGGGGCGACACTTGTGGTCGCCCGCCCCGCCGGGCGCCCGCCCGCTGTTGCCGTTTATCCAGGAATGAACAGAGAAAGTGGAGGAGAACATATGAAGATCATCGTAGACGCCATGGGCGGCGACAACGCGCCCGTCTCCAACGTGCGGGGCGCCCTCGCTGCGGTGCGGGAGCTGGGCGTGGAAGTCATTCTGGTGGGCCGGGGGGAGGACATCCTCAAGGTGCTCAAGGAGGACGGCATCGGCGAACTGCCCCCGGGGCTGGAGATTGTCCACGCCTCCGAGGTGGTGGAGATGTGCGACAACCCGGCCACCGCCTTTAAGGAGAAGAAGGACTCCTCCCTGACCGTGGGCCTGAACCTGCTGAAGAACGGGGACGGGGCGGCCTTTGTCTCCGCGGGCAGCACGGGGGCGCTGTTGTCGGCGGCCACGCTGATGGTCAAGCGCATCCGGGGCATCCGCCGGGCGGCCATGGCCCCGGTGGTGCCCACCGGCGGCGGCGGCGCGGTGCTCATCGACTGCGGCGCCACGGCGGAGGGTACGCCGGAGTATCTGCTCCAGTTCGCCTTTATGGGCTCCTATTACGCCGAGCGGGTGCTCAAGCGCCCCGAGCCCAAGGTGGGCCTGCTCAACATTGGCGCCGAGCCCTCCAAGGGCACCGACCTCCAGCGGGAGGCCTACGCCCTGCTCACCGAGGCGGGCAAGGCCGGGCGCATCCACTTCGTGGGCAACGTGGAGGCCCGGGAGGCGGTGTACGGCGAGGTGGACGTGATCGTGTCCGACGGCTACTCCGGCAACATCTTCCTCAAGACCATGGAGGGCACCGGCGGCTTCATGGCAAAGCAGCTCAAGGCCATGTTCAAGAAGAACCTGCTCACCAAGCTGGCGGCGGTGCTGGTTTCCGGAGGCCTGCGGGACTTCAAGAAGATGATGGACGCCGGGGAGGTGGGCGGCACTCCCCTCATCGGCATCTCCAAGCCCGTCATCAAAGCCCACGGCTCCTCCGACGCCTTCGCCATCAAGAACGCCATCCGCCAGGCCCAGGCCTTCGCCGCCTCCGGCATCATAGAGGACATCACCGAAAATATCGACCACATGCGCCTGCGCAGTGAGTAAATGGGAAAATTTTGACTTTCCTATTGACAGGCGGGAGAAACTTGCCTATTATCATAGTGCAATGACACCGTCGGGAACGACGGAAGCGACAGGAGTAGATGAACATGATTTTCGAGAAGCTCGCCGCCCTGCTGTCCGAACAGTTCGGCGTGGACGTGGACAGCATTACCATGGACACCTCGTTTGAGGATCTGGGGGCCGACTCCCTGGACATCGTGGAGATGACCATGGCTGTGGAAGAGGAGTTTGGCCTGGAGGACATGGACGAGGAGGATCTGTCCGGTATCTCCACCGTGGCGGATCTGGTCCGCTACCTCAAGTCCAAGCTGGAGGACTGAAGAAACCAAAGAGACAGGAGCCCCGCCTCCCGGCGGGGCTCCGGCTTTGAAAGGGAGGATCGGCCATGGAGGCATTGGAAGAAAAGCTGGGTTACCGGTTTACCAACCGGGCCCTTCTGGAAAACGCCCTCACCCACAGCTCCTACGCCAACGAGAACAAGGCCAAGGGGCTACAGAGCAATGAACGGCTGGAATTCCTGGGGGACTCTGTGCTTGGTATGGTCGTGGCCGACTACCTGTTCCGCACCCACCCCGACCTGCCGGAAGGGGATCTGACCCGCACCCGGGCGGCCCTGGTGTGTGAGGGCAGCCTGGTGGAAGTGGCCCAGTGCCTGGAGCTGGGCGCCTACCTGAAGCTGGGCAAGGGGGAGGAGGCCGGCGGCGGCCGGGAGCGGCCCTCCATCATTGCCGACGCGGTGGAGGCGGTGCTGGCCGCCGTGTACCTGGACGGCGGCATCGGCTCGGCCCGGAAGCTCATCCAGAAGTTCATCCTGGACCGGGAGGCGGAGAAGAGCGCCAGCCGCGATTACAAGACCGCCCTTCAGGAGCTGGTGCAGCGGGAGAGCGGCCAGGTGCTGGGCTACCAGCTCATCGGCGCCGAGGGCCCTGATCACGCCAAGATCTTCTCGGTGGAGGTGGATCTCAACGGCATCCCCATCGGCCAGGGCCGCGGCCGCAGCAAAAAAGAGGCGGAGCAGAACGCGGCCAGGGCCGCGATAGAGAAGTTAAAGGCTGGGGAATAACCGGCCCGCGGGCGACCACAAGGGTCGCCCCTACGTGCAGGGGCTGTCCGGCTCCTCTGTAGGGGCGGCCTTTATGGCCGCCCGTCCTGTCAGGCCTTCACAGGGCCTGGGGCAGTGCAAAACCTGGTGTACGGCGGGCGGATGTAGGTATCCGCCCCTGCGAAATGGTTTGCCCGCCGTGTGCCGCCAAACCAGACGCGGAGCGCTCAGGCGCTCCGCGTTTTTGTGGAAAAGGGTTTGCAAAGGACGCCGTTCCTTGGTATAATAATTTATTCAGAATGATAACATGGCGAGGTGCAGACCTTGTATTTAAAAGCGCTGGAAATCCAGGGGTTCAAATCCTTTCCGGACAAGACGGTACTCTCCTTCGGGGAGGACATGACCGCCATTGTGGGCCCCAACGGAAGCGGGAAATCGAATATCTCCGACGCCATCCGCTGGGTCATGGGGGAGCAGTCCTCCAAGGCCCTGCGGGGCGGCAAGATGGAGGACGTAATCTTCGGCGGCACGGCGGTGCGCAGACAGCAGGGCTTCGCGGAGGTCTCCCTGGTGCTGGACAACACCGACCACATCTTCCCGATGGAGGAGAGCGAGGTGATGGTCACCCGGCGGTACTACCGCTCCGGCGAGAGCGAGTACTACATCAACCGCCGCTCCGTCCGCCTGAAGGACGTGAACGAGCTGTTCATGGACACCGGCCTGGGCCGGGAGGGCTACTCCATCATCGGGCAGGGCCGCATTGACGAGATTTTGTCCGTCAAGAGCGCCGACCGCCGGGAGGTCTTTGAGGAGGCCGCCGGTATCTCCCGCTTCCGCCACCGGAAGGAGGAGGCCGAGCGCAAGCTGGAGCGCACCCAGGAGAACCTGGTGCGCATCACCGACAAGATCGACGAGCTGGAGCTCCAGGTGGAGCCCCTCCGCGCCCAGAGCGAGAAGGCCCGGAAGTTCCTGGTGCTGCGGGACGAGCTGCGGGGGCTGGAGATCTCCCTGTGGCTGGAGCAGTTGGAGAAAATACGGGCGGGGGCCATCAAGACCCTGTCTGACTACGAGAACGCCGTCCGCCAGAAGGAGGAGGCCCAGGGGGCGGTGGAGGCCCTCTACGCCGCCGCCGAGGAGCACGCCGCCCAGATGCGGGACAAGGACGTGGAGGCCGAGGGCGTCCGCTTCCAGATGATGCAGCGGGAGGCCGACGCCAACGGACTGGAAAACGCCGTGGCGGTACTCCGGGCCAACATCCAGAACAACCTGGAGAACCGGGACCGCATCCAGCGGGAGCTGGAGCAGCAGGAGGGGCGGGCCGACTCCATCGGCGCCCAGATTGCCGAGCGGAAGGAGCGTCTGGAGGCGCTGGTGGGCGAGCTGGACACCCTGGCGGCGGAGCTGTCCGCGAAACAGGGGGAGGCCGAGGAGGCCGTCCGCTCCGCAGGCACCCTGGCCGGAGAGCTGGAGGAGCTGCGCCGGAAGGAGGCGGTGGAGAACGCCTCCGCCTCCGAGGCCAGGGCTCTGCTCTCCGCCCTGGCCGCCGCGGCCCAAGAGCTGCTGGACCGGGATGAGGCGGTGCATCAGGAGCTGTCCGCCGGTGAGGAGCGGGTGCGCCAGCTTCAGGAGGGCCGGGACGCGGCCCAAAAGGAGCTGGCCCAGGCCCGGGAGGACCGGGATTCCCTCCAGAATGTGCTCAACGGCTACGGCCTGCGGCTGGAGTCCCGCCGGAAAAAGGCCAAGGAGGCCGAGGAGCGCCATGTCAAGCTCCAGATGGAGGAGAACGCCCTCCAATCCCGCATCCACATGCTCTCCGAGATGGAGAAGCTCTACGAGGGCTACTCCAAGGCGGTAAAGCTGGTGATGGGGGAGGCCCGGCGGGGCCAGCTCAAGGGAGTTCACGGCCCGGTGGCCGGGCTGCTCCACGTGCCCGACCACTGCACCGTGGCCATTGAGACCGCCCTGGGCGGCGCCATGCAGCACATTGTGGTGGAGCGGGAGGAGGACGGCAAGGCCGCCATCCAGTACCTCAAGCGCCGGGACGGCGGCCGGAGCACCTTCCTGCCCCTGACCACCATCCGCCCCTCCGACTTCCGGGAGCAGGGCGTGCGGGGGGAGGCGGGCTTCGTGGGCCTGGGGGACGAGCTGGTGCAGTTCGCCCCCCGCTACCAGAGGATTTTTTCCAATCTGCTGGGGCGCACCGTGGTGGCCGAGGATATGGACGCGGCCATCGCCATGGCTCGCAAATACGGCCACCGCTTCAAAATCGTCACCCTGGACGGCCAGGTGCTCAACCCCGGCGGCTCCATGACCGGCGGCTCGGTGTCCCGCAGCGCGGGCATCCTCAGCCGGGCCAACGAGCTGGAGCGGCTGAACCGGCAGCGCGCCGGTGTGGAGGAGCAGCGCACCGCCGCCGCCCAGGCCATGGAGGAGGCTAGGCGGGAGGCCACCGCCGCCGCCTACGAGGTGGAGACCGCCCAGGCCCAGCAGCGCCAGCACGAGGATGCCATCCTCAAGCTGGAGGAGCGGCTGGCCCATTTCGACGCCCAGCTCGCCGACGCCTCCCGCCGCCGGGACGAGCAGCGCCGGGAGCTGGAGCAGATTCAGGCCCGCTCCGCCCAGACCGAGGCGGATACCGCCGCCGCCCGGGCGCGCATTGAGGCCCTGGAGGGCTCGGCCGCCGCCCTGCGGGCCGAGGCCGAGGGCAAGGCCCAGGGCCAGAGCGAGCTCCAGGCGCGCACCGCCGGTATCCGGGAGGCCATCGCGGAGCTGAACATGCGCCGGGCCGGCCTGGAGGCGGAGCAGCAGGCCGCCGGACAGAGCCTTACCGAGCTGGAGGCCCTGCGGCGGGATCTCACCGGCGACCGGGCCGAGCGGGAGCGGATGCTCACCGCGTTTGAGGAGAAGAACACCGCCCTGGAGGAGGAGATCCTGGAGAAGGAACGGCGGCTCCAGGCCATCCGCCAGGAGAATCGGGAGCGGCAGGAGGCCATCGCCCGCATCAATGAGGAGAAGCTGTCCCTGGAGGCCCGGCGCAACCAGGCCGACAAGCAGGCGCGGGAAAAAAACAGCGAACTGTTAAACTTAGAGCGGGAGGTCTCCGTCTTAGAACAGAGGAAGGCCGCCGCTGCCCTGGAGGAGAAAACCCTGCTGGACAAGCTGTGGGAGACCTATGAGCTGTCCCATGAGGCCGCCCGCGCCCAGCGGGTGGAGCTGGAGAGCGTCCCCAAGGCCCAGCGCCGGGTGGGCGAGCTGAAAAAGGCGATCTCCGGCTTGGGCAATATCAACCTGGATGCCATTGAGGAGTTCCAGCGGATCAACGAGCGGTACACCTACCTGACCGACCAGCGGGACGACGTGCTCAAGTCCAAGAAGGAGCTGGAGGGCATCATCGCCGACATCACCGAGGAGATGAAAACCATCTTCGCCCGGCAGTTTTCCGTCATCAACGAGGCGTTCCAGCAGACCTTTACCGAGCTGTTCGGCGGCGGCAAGGCCACCCTGGAGCTGGAGGAGCCGGAGGATATCCTCAACTGCGGCATTGAAATCCGGGTGCAGCCCCCCGGAAAGGCCCTCAAGGTGCTCTCCCTCCTCTCCGGCGGCGAGAAGGCCTTCGTGGCCATCGCCCTCTACTTCGCCATTCTGAAGGTGCGGCCTACCCCCTTCTGTGTCATGGACGAGATCGAGGCCGCCCTGGACGACGCCAACGTGGTGCGCTTCGCCCGCTATATGCGCCAAATGGCGGACAAGACCCAGTTCATCGTCATCACCCACCGCCGCGGCACTATGGAGGAGGCCGACGTGCTCTACGGCGTCACCATGCAGGAGCAGGGCGTGAGCCGGATTTTGACCATCAACCTGAACGACGTGGAGAAGGAATTACACATCAAATGACGCCGGACGCGGCGGACGGCAACACCCAGCAGGGGCAGGCCGCACCTGTGCCGCAGGGGAGAGCAGACCCCGGCGAAGCCCAGTGAAACGGGTTCGCCGGGGAGAGGAGACGCAAGGGAGCGGGCGAGGAATTTCCGCCTGCGGGAGTTCCGAGCGAAGCGGACTTTGCATCGACGAAGGAGCAGGGCGTGAGCCGGATTCTGACGATCAACCTGAACGACGTGGAGAAGGAATTGCACATCAAATGACAGAGCTTCCAAAGCGGGTACATCCGCGCCTGCGCGGGTATGATTACAGCCGGAGCGGAGTATATTTTCTTACCCTCTGCACCCAGAACCGGCTCCCCATCCTGAGCGAGATTGTAGGGCGCGGCATCCCTGACGCGCCGCTGGTACGGTTGTCGGAGACCGGCCGGTGCGTTCAGGACGCGATGGACTATCTGGCCGGACATGACGCCCAAATTCAGATTGCGGCGTCGGTCATCATGCCAAATCATGTTCACATTTTGCTGTGCGTCTGCGGGGAGGGAAACGGCGCGTCAGGGATGCCGCGCCCTACTGGGATGCGCGTGCCGAGTTTTGTCTCCTCTCTCAAGCGCTATATCAACCGCGTGTGCGGCCGCCCGCTCTGGCAGGGATCCTATTACGACCACATCATCCGGGATGAAAACGACTTTCTCAACCACTGGAGCTACATCGAGCATAACCCCGCCCGCTGGGCGGAGGATGAATACCATGTCTGAACGACGAAAGGAACCGACACCACATGGGCTTTTTTGAAAAGATCAAGGCGGGGCTGACCCGCACCAAGGAGAACATCGGACACTCCTTCGACCAGCTCTTCGCCGGAGAGCTGAACGACGACTTTTACGACGAGCTGGAGGAGACGCTGATTCTGGGCGACATGGGGGTGGAGACCACCATGAAAGCCGTGGAGGAGCTGCGCCGCCGGGTGAAGGCGGAGAAGATCAAGGACATGGAGGGGGCGCGGGCGTGTCTGCGCCGGGTGCTCACCGACATGCTTCAGGTGGGGGAGCCGGAGCTGAGGCTGGACACCGCCCCGTCGGTGGCCCTGTTTATCGGCGTCAACGGCGTGGGCAAGACCACCACCATCGGCAAGCTGGCCGCCCGGATGAAGGGGGAGGGCCGCCGGGTGCTGATGGCCGCCGCCGATACCTTCCGGGCCGCCGCCGCCGACCAGCTCGAGATCTGGAGCGAGCGCAGCGGCGTGGAGCTCGTCCGCCAGTACGAGGGGGCCGATCCCGCGGCGGTGGTCTTTGACGCCCTGTCCGCCGCCAAGGCCCGCAGCGCAGACGTGGTGCTCATCGACACCGCCGGGCGGCTGCACAACAAGCAGAACCTGATGAACGAGCTGAATAAGATCAGCCGCGTGGTGGACCGGGAGCTGCCCGGCTGCGCCCGGGAGACCCTGCTGGTGCTGGACGCCACCACCGGACAGAACGGCCTGATCCAGGCCAAGCAGTTCAAGGAGGCCGCGGGCATCACCGGCATCGTCCTGACCAAGCTGGACGGCTCGGCCAAGGGCGGCATTGTCATTGCCATCGCCCAGGAGCTCCAGGTGCCGGTGAAATTCATCGGCGTGGGGGAGGGCATCGACGACCTGATGCCTTTTGAGGCGGAGAAATTTGTCGAAGCCCTTGTTTAAAAAGCAGTATGGGCCGGTGCCCTCATCGGCCCGCATATTGGAGATTGGAGGCCGTAACATGGCGAGAATCGACGGCCGGGCGGCGGATCAGCTCCGGCCCGTGGAGATCATCCCCAACATCAATCAATTTGCGGAGGGCTCCTGCCTGATCCGCTGCGGCAGCACCCATGTGCTCTGCTGCGCCAGCGTGGAGGAGGGCGCGCCCCGCCACGTCCCCGAGGGGGAGGGCTGGGTCACCGCCGAGTATTCCATGCTGCCCCGGGCCAACCGGGAGCGATCCCGGCGGGATATCGCCAAGCTGAAGCTGTCCCCCCGCTCCGCGGAGATCCAGCGGCTCATCGGCCGCGCCCTGCGGGCCTGCGTGGACATGAAAAAGCTGGGAGAGCGCACTATTACGATCGACTGCGACGTACTCCAGGGGGACGGCGGCACCCGCACCGCCTCCGTCACCGGCGGGTTTGTGGCGTTGAGTCTGGCCCTGCACAAGCTGGTGATGGACGGTGTCCTGCCAGAGATGCCGCTGACCAACTGTGTGGCGGCGGTGTCCGCCGGTATCGTGGGGGACGAGCTTCTGTTGGATCTGTGCTACGAGGAGGACTCCTCGGCCCAGGTGGATCTCAACTGCGTCATGACCGGCGCGGGGGAGCTGGTGGAGCTCCAGGGCACCGGCGAGGGCCGGCCCTTCACCATCGTGGAGCAGCGCGCCCTGGTGGAGCTGTGCGCCAAGGGCATCCGGGAGCTCCAGAACATTCAGAGACAAGTGTTGGGGGGCTAAATGTATGAAACTGGTATTGGCCAGCAAGAATGCCCATAAGCTGGTGGAGATGAGGGACATCCTCTCCCAGTTGGGGGTGGAGGTGGTGCTGGAGTCCGAGGTGGGCGTCGATGTGGACGTGGAGGAGACCGGCGCCACCTTTGAGGAAAACGCCTTTTTGAAGGCCCGCGCGGTGATGGAGGCCTCCGGCCTGCCCGCCATCGCGGACGACTCCGGCCTGTGCGTGGACGCGCTGAACGGCGCGCCCGGCGTGTACTCCGCCCGCTACGGCGGGCCGGGGCTGGACGACGTGGGCCGCTACCGGCTCCTGCTGGAGAACATGCGGGGGCAGCTGGACCGGCGGTGCCGCTTTGTCTCCGCCATCTGCTGCTGCTTTCCCAACGGGGACCGGGTGGAGGCCCGGGGGGAGTGCCCCGGCACCCTGGCCTACGCCCCCAAGGGGGAGGACGGCTTCGGCTATGACCCCATTTTCTTTGTCCCCGCCCTGAAAAAGACCTTTGCGGAGCTCTCTCCGGCGGAGAAGAACGCCATCTCCCACCGGGGGAATGCGCTCACGGCCTTTCGGGAGAAGCTGGAGCAGTATCTGAACAAGTAAAATGCCTTCCCGCAGGAGGGCAGATCAAAAGGAGACCGGTCTATGGAAGAACTGACAAGCAAACAGCGGGCCCAGCTGAGGGGCCTGGCCAACAGCATCGACACCATCCTGCATGTGGGCAAGGACGGCATCGGGGACAACCTGGTGAAGCAGGCTGACGACGCCCTGGAGGCCCGGGAGCTCATCAAGGGCAAGGTTCTGGAGAACAGCCTGCTGAGCAGCCGGGAGGCGGCCGAGGCCCTGGCGGAGGCCACCCGGAGCCAGGTGGTACAGGTGATTGGAACCAAATTCGTTTTGTATCGTCCAACCCATAAGAAGGACAAAAAGGACAAGATCGTACTGGTGACGGACAGGAAGCGCAAGTAACGCAGAGGAGGGGAAGCCTATGAAGCTCGGCATCTACGGCGGCACCTTCAACCCGCCCCACCTGGGGCACCTGACCTCCGCCCGGCTGGCCCTGGACGCGCTGGGGCTGGACGAGCTGCGGTTTGTACCGGCGGCGCTGCCGCCCCACAAGCGCCTGCCACCCGACGCCCCCGGGCCGGAGGCCCGGCTGGAGATGGTGGAGCTGGCCGCCGACGGCCTGCTCCTGCCCGGCCGGGTGAGCGTCAGCGACATGGAGCTCTCCCGACCCGGCAAGAGCTACACCGCCGACACCCTGGAGCAGCTCCGCGCCCAGAACCCCGGCGCGGAGCTGTGGCTGATGATGGGGACGGACATGTTCCTCACCCTCCAGAACTGGCGGGAGCCGGAGCGGATCACCGCCCTGGCGGGCATCTGCGCCTTTGCCCGCACCCAGGCCGACTGCGGGGAGCTGCTCACCATCCAGGCCGAGCATCTGCGCAAGACCTTCGGGGCGAAGGTGTGCGTCCTCCAACTGCCCCAGGTGGTGGACGTGTCCTCCACCCGGCTGCGGGAGCTGCTGGCCCGCGGTGAGGGTTGGGAGTATCTGCCCCCGGCGGTGTACGGGTACATCCTGCGCCACGGGCTCTACGGGGCGGGGCGGGATTTGAAGCACCTGCCCGACCGGGAGCTGCGGGCCTGCTCCTACTCCATGATCCGCGCCAAGCGCATCGCCCACGTGAAGGGCACGGAGGAGGAGGCGGTGCGGCTGGCCCGGCGCTGGGGCGCCGACGAGGAGCACGCCCGCCGGGCGGCGATCCTCCACGACTGCACCAAGTATTTGGAACTGGACGAGCAGTTGCAATTATGCGCGAAATATGGTATCGTACTGGACGAATTGGAGCAGCAGGCCGTCAAGCTCCTCCACTCCAAGACGGGCGCGTGTGTGGCCCGGCACGTGTACGGGGTGAGCGACGACATCTATGAGGCCATTTTCTGGCACACCACCGGAAAGGCCGGCATGACCCTGCTGGAGAAGCTCCTCTATGTCGCCGACTACATGGAGCCCACCCGGGACTTTCCGGGGGTGGAGCGCCTGCGGGCGCTGGCCTATGAGGATCTGGACGCGGCGGTGCTCCTGGGGTGCGAGATGAGCATACAGGAGATGGCGGAGCGGGGCCTGCCCGTGCACCCCAATACGGTAAAGGCCCGGGATTGGCTGCGGAGCAAGACGAAAGGAATTAGTGATTGATGAACCCGGAACAGAGAAAGAACCACCGGGGCGGCGCCCGGGTACAGAAGCCGGAGAGTCCCCGGCGGGAAAAAGAGACCAAGCGGGAGAAAAAGCCCGGCCGGCCGCGCACCAAAAAGCAGAAGATTCTGCTGGGGCTGTATATTGCCCTGACGGTGGTGGCGGCCATCATCGTGGCGGGGGCGATTGTGTTCGGCCTCATGAGCGCCCCGCCGGAGGTGGCCCTCCCCACTCCCACCCCCCGGCACACCACCATCATCAACGAGCAGGGTGAGGAGGTAGAGGTGGAGATCCCAGGCCTGTCCGCCGGCCGCAAGGAGCAGTTTTACACCTTCCTGGTGGCGGGCGTCAGCGGCGGCAACACCGATACGATGCTGTTGGCGGCCTACGATGTGCCCAACCAGAAGCTCAGCGTCATGAGCCTTCCCCGTGACACCTATGTCATCTACAACGGCCGCACCGTGATGATTAACTCGGTTTACAGCCGGGGCGGCGGCGAGGAAGGCGGCGTGGAGGCCCTGAAAAAGGCGGTGGGCTCCCTCACCGGCGTGACCCCCGACTTCTATGTATTGGTGGAGTGGGAGGCAGTGGGTGAGCTGGTCGATGCCATCGGCGGCGTATATTTTGACGTGCCGCGGCGCATGTATTACAATGATCTGTCCCAGCACTTCAAAATTGACCTCCAACCTGGCTATCAGCTTCTGGACGGCAACGGTGCCATGGGTGTGCTCCGCTGGCGGCACAACAGCGATGACAGCGGGCACATTCTCAACAGCGGCTACGCCATGGGCGATCTGGGCCGCATCGAGACCCAGCAGGCATTCCTTAAGGAGGTCGTCCGCAAGTGCCTCCAGCCCGATGTGCTGCTGAGCAACCTGATGGACTATATCAGCATCTTCCAGAAGAATGTGACCACCGATCTGAGCGTGGGCAATCTGGCCTACTTCGGCAAGTCGGCCATCGGCAAGCTGGACATGGACAGCGTGGAGTTTGTCACCCTGCCCAACCAGTCCGCTGGGGACGCCCACCTGCTGCCCGTGGGCAGCCAGATTGTGGAGATGGTCAATGAGGGCTTCAACCCCTATCAGTCGGACATCAGCCTGCGGGATCTGAATCTGGCCGGAAAGCGACCCGGCTCCAGCAGCACGGGCACGACGCCCAGGCCCCAGGCTACGACTAAGCCGGAGACCACGCCCAGCGCAACCTCCGCTCCGGTCGAAAGCCCGCCGGGCACGCCGCCGGCCACGTCCACCCCGGGCGGAAGCCAGCCCCCAGCCATATCCACTCCGGGCGGGCAGACGCCGCCTCCGGTCCAGACCCCGGCGGCCACTCCGGCGCCCGCCGTCCCCTCCGCGGAGCCGACCCCGCCCCCGGCGGAGAACACCCCAGCCATGACGCCGCCCCCGGCCGCCACGCCGGACGGCGGCTACGGACCCGGCATGGTGCCGGTGGAATAAAGGAAGATAGAAACGGATGAATCCTGAGAACAAAAAGACAAGCCGGGGTGGAACGCGGGCTGGAAAGCCCCGCACGCCCCTCACACCGAGGCAGAAGGCCCTGCGCATTGCGTGCCTGGTTTTGGCCATTCTGGCGGCGGTTCTGGTGACGGTTTTCGCCGCCTACCGCCTCCTGGTGGTCAAGCCCTCGCTGCCGGAGCCAGGTGCGGAGCTGCCGGACGAGGACCAAAACTATGAGTTTGGCGACGGCCCCCGCCTCTCCGGCGACCGCAAGGAGGAGTTTTATACTTTCCTGCTGGTGGGCCGGGACACGGGCGGCGGCGGCAATACCGATACCCTTATGGTGATGGCCTACGACATCCCAAACCAGACCCTAAACGTCATGAGCATCCCCCGGGACACCATGGTGAACGTGCCGTGGGACATCAAGCGCATCAACTCGGTATACAACTACGCGCCCTACTACGATAAGGACGGCATCCAATTTCTCAAGGAGGAGGTCTCCTACCTCATCGGGTTTCAGCCGGACTATACCATCGTGGTGGAGTGGGAGGCGGTGGGCGAGCTGGTGGATGCCATCGGCGGCGTAGAGTTTGATGTGCCCATCGACATGAACTACGACGACCCCACCCAGAACCTGCACATCCACCTGAGCGCCGGGCTCCAGGACATCGACGGCGACAAGGCCATGCAGCTTCTGCGCTGGCGGAAGAACTCCGACGCTTATGGAAACGTATACGGCGGCTACCCCAACGGCGATCTGGGCCGCATCGAGACCCAGCAGGCCTTTTTGAAGGCGGTCATTGAGAAGTGCCTCAACAGCATCAGCCTCGGCACCATCCCCCAAATGGCCCAGATCTTCCTGGACAACGTGGATACCAACGGCAGCCTGACGGTGAACAACCTGGCCTGGTTTGCCAAGGAGGCCATCGTGGGCGGCCTGAGCATGGAGAACGTGCACTTTATGACCCTGCCCAACCGGGGGGCCAGCGTCTACAGCCGGACGTACCACAACTACCAGTCCTATGTTACTCCCATTCCGGACGAGATGCTGGAGCTGGTGAATACCTGCTTCAACCCCTATTTGGAGGACATCGAGCTGAACGAGCTGGATCTGATGCAGGTCAACGAGGACGGCAGCCTGTCCTCCACCCGCGGCCATGTGGAGGATACCAAGGCCACAAAGCCCCCCGCGAAGGGGAACTCCGGCAGCTCCAAGCCCACCGACAATCCCGCGCCGGAGGTGCCCGACACCCCGGAGCCGTCGGTCACTCCGACGGCCACACCGGAGGCCACGCCAACGGTGACGCCGGAGACCACGCCCTCCGCCCCGGTGGACAGCCAGCCCCCTGCCGTAGAGACTCCGGCTGTCACGCCTGCGCCGGAACCCACCCCGGCCGCAACCCCCGTACCCACGCCGGCTCCCACGCCCATCCCCGCCTCCACCCCGGCGCCCGACGTGCCCGTGGACGGCTTTGGTCCCGGCATGGAGCCCATTGAATAGAAGGAGAATGAGATGACTGCAAACGAGATTGCCCTGACCGCCGTAAAGGCGCTGGACAGCAAGAAGGGCCAGGACATCAAGTGCCTGGAGACCGGCCACCTGACCACCCTGGCGGACTATTTTGTGCTCTGCACCGCCACCTCCACCACCCAGATCAAGGCTCTGGCTGACGTCTGTGAAAAGGCCCTCAAGGACGCCGGGGAGCCCCCCCACCATGTGGAGGGCCACCGGGGCGGCACCTGGATCCTGCTGGATTTCTCCTCCGTTGTGGTGCACATCTTCAACGAGGAGGCCCGGGAGTTTTACGACCTGGAGCGCCTGTGGAGCGACGCCGCGCCGGTGGATCTGTCCGGCGTGCTGACCGAAAACTAACGCAAAAAAGCCCGGCGGGACTCCCGCCGGGCTTTTTTTGCGCGGAGAGGGAACCAAACCGCCCGCCCATGCATCTATAGGGTGTCCGGACAAGGAAAGACGAGGTGAGCACATGGAACAGACCAGAGACGGCGCGGGCCGGGCGTCGGCGCGGGAGGAATTTGCTGCGGCGGTGACCGAGCACAGCCACGGCATGTTCCGGGCGGCCCGGAGCATCCTGGACAGCGACGCCGACGCGGAGGACGCGGTGGGCGAGGCTGTCCTGCGGGCCTGGCAGTCCTGGGACCGCCTGCGGGCCCGGGGAGCGGTCCGCGCCTGGCTGCTGAAGATTGCGGTCAACTGCGCCTATGAGCAGCGGCGGAGGGACAGCAGGGTGATCTATACCGACGAGCTGGAGCCGCTGGCCGGCGGCGCGGAAGACGCGCTCCCCGGCGGCCTGTGGGATGCGGTGCTCCATCTGCCGGAGGAGCAGCGGGCCGCCGTGACCCTCTACTACTACGAGGATTTGCCCGTGGCGGAGATCGCCCGGGTGCTGGGGGTGGCCCAGGGAACGGTGAAGTCCCGGCTGGGCCGGGCCCGCCAGCGGCTCAAGGAGCAACTACAGGAGGAGGACAAAATATGAACCGGTTGGATGAACGGTTAAAAGAGCGGGCCCGGCGGGAGGACTGCCCGGTTCCGCAGGGCTTTGACGGGCGCATGGACGCCATTTTGGAGGGGCTGCCGGAGGGACGGAGAAAGCCCGGTCCCCGCCGTCTCCGCCGGTGGGCGGTAGCCGGTGTTCTGGCGGCGGCCCTGTGCGTGGGCGGCGTGGCGGCGGCCTCCGGCGCGCTGGAGCTGATCGCCCGGCCCGGCGGCTTCGGCGGTACGGCGGAGGGCTTCCAGCCCTATTCCGCCGAGGTGGGGGCGTCGGTCACCGACCAGGGCTACACCCTCACCCTGGACGGCATCGGTGTGGACGAGGCGTTTATTACACTCTACGCCACCATCACCGGAGAAGAGCCGATCCCCAGGAATGACCGGGGTGAGCCGGAGCTGTGGTCCTTTTCCCTGAAGGCTGAGGGAAAGGAGCTGGAGTTCTGGGATCAGGATCGAGAAACCGAGTGGGTGGACGACTATACATTAAAGGTGATGCAGCGTTGCCCGGTGGCCCGCGCGCTGCCCGATGTGGTGGAGCTTCAGGTCTACACCAATGAGCTGTTTTACGGCCTGTCCGGGGATTGGAGCCTGAACCTGCTGGTGGACAAGACCGCCCCGGACGGGGAGAGCTTGGTGGTGGAGCCCGGACAGCGAATCACCCTGGACGGCCGCTGGTGGACAGTGTCCAAGGCAGTGGTGGCCCCCTCGGGAGGTGGACTGGTGCTCACCGGCGCGGGAGACTATCCGCCGGGGAACTTTTTCATCCGGGACGATCAGGGCAATTATCTGTATAAGAAGTACTATGGCATGGTTTCCAGACCCATTCTGCCCGTCTCGAACTTTGTCGCCTTCTATGGCGGGCGGCCGGACATGGAGTCCATCACTCTGGTGCCCTATGAGCGGGTCTACCCCGGTGATGAACCAGGCGGAAATCACAAGATCTTTGGCGCTGTGGACGAACTGCCCCTTACCGACGATTCCGCGGAGACCGGTTATACTCTGATCTCTCTGGACATCGGGGCAGAGCAGGCGGTGGCCCGGTTCCAGACCGGGGAAGAGTTGCTCCAGTACGAGTACGGCGGTTTCGGCACGGAGGTTGGCCTCCTGGACGGAGGCGGAGAGGAGCTGGAGCTGGGGGACACCTATCTGGACCGCTCCTATGACTGGGAGACTGGGGTGTGGACGGTGACGCTCTCCTACCCGGACGCCGATCCGGCGGAGCTGGCCCGGGCGGAGCAGCTCTGGTTCTGGCAGCCAAACGATACCATCTGCGTTCTGGAGGACGAGGCGGTAACCATCCCGCTGAGCTGAATGTGGGGACACAGGCCGGCGGCGTGCGGGGGAATTCCCCCGCACGCCGCTTTTTGCCGCTTATTTCGATGGTGATATTTCGTGATGAGAGACGGCCGTGCTGCTGTAGAACGGAAGGAGGCGGCCTCTGAGCGGTTTTAAGAGCAGATGCGCTCCAGGAGGGCCGTCAGCTCTTCCGCCTGTTCCGGGGAGGCGGAATAGCGCCGGTTGTCCTGGTAGACGCGCCCCTGGCTGTCCACGCCGAAGGTGCGCCCCTCCTCTGCCGGGGCGGAATAGACCGTGACGGTATAGGCGGCGGGGGAGATGGGGACGCCGCCATCGGTGAGCCCATCATAGCGCAGCCGGGTGTCCGCCAGCAGGGAGGACAGCTCCGCCAGCAGAGCAGGCTCGCTGCTCTCGTGGGAGCCATGCCCGCCGCCGTTGCTGCGTTCCACCACTACCAGCCGGAGGGACGCGCCCTCCGCCACGCCGATCCGCTCCCCCAGGGAGGCTGGGCGGAGAAACCGGAAGGCGGCCCCCAGCCCGAGCGCCAGTGCGGCGGCCAGCACCAGCACAGGCCAGAGATACTTCCATTGCACGCCCACGGCCTACACCTCCCCGCAGACGGCGGAAACCAGCTCGGAGAGGGGCGCCGACTCGGTGGAGCGGAGCGCGTAAATCCGATCCCCGATGTAGATGGCGTTGGTATCCAGATTGTAGTCAAAGGAGCAGATGATGTTATCCTCCCCGATGATGAGGACCATGCACATGCCGTCCAGGGGGGCGGTGGAGCTCCGCCGAACCAGACGGAGCCGGGCGGTGTCCACTAGCAGCTCCATCTGCTCCAGCAGGGCGGGGGCGTACGCCTGATATTCATGGGAGGTGCCATTCCCGTCCACCTCATCCAGGCGCACCACAACCACCACCTTGGGCTCCAGTCCGGTGCGGGCGTCCGCCGCCTCCGCCAGCGAGACCGGGCGGTACGCCCACAGGGTGACCGCCAGCAGGGCGGCCATCAGCACGGCCAGGACGATTCCGACGATCTGCATGCGCCTGCTTCCCATACGCGGCCACGCTCCCTTCTCTGTTACCCCCATCCTATCCGCGCCGCCAGGAAAAGTCAAGCACACCCCTTGCAAACCGGCCGCTTTTCGATTATAATATCACAGATTATATGCCCGTCGCGGACGAGACAGATCGAAAGAAAGCGTGAGAGATTTGAAATACGATTTTGCCGCCATTGAGCCGAAGTGGCAGAAAAAATGGCAGGAAACCGGAGTCTATCAGACCGGGAATCACAGCGACAAGCCCAAGTTCTACGCCCTGGTGGAGTTCCCCTATCCCTCCGGACAGGGCCTGCATGTGGGCCACGCCCGGCCCTACACCGCCATGGACGTGGTGGCCCGCAAGCGCCGCATGGACGGCTACAATGTGCTCTTCCCCATGGGGTATGACGCCTTCGGCCTGCCCACGGAGAACTACGCCATCAAGAACCATATCCATCCGGCCAAGGTGACCCACGACAACATCGAGAATTTCCGCAGGCAGCTACAGATGCTGGGCTACTCCTTCGACTGGAGCCGGGAGGTCAACACCACCGATCCCAGCTACTACAAGTGGACCCAGTGGATCTTCCTCCAGCTCTATAAGCACGGCCTGGCCTACAAGACCACTATGCCGGTGAACTGGTGCACCTCCTGCAAGTGCGTGCTGGCCAACGAGGAGGTAGTGGAGGGCGTGTGCGAGCGCTGCGGCTCCCCCGTTATCCGCAAGGAGAAGAGCCAGTGGATGCTCAAGATCACCGAGTACGCCCAGCGCCTCATCGACGATCTGGACGGGCTGGACTTCATCGAGCGGGTCAAGACCCAGCAGAAGAACTGGATCGGCCGCTCCACCGGCGCGGAGGTCACCTTCCAGGCCACCACCGGCGACGCCATCGTGGTCTACACCACCCGGCCGGACACCCTCTTTGGCGCCACCTATATGGTGCTCTCCCCCGAGCACGAGCTGGTGCGCAAGTGGCTGGAGGGGGGCGCGCTGAAGAACGCCGCCGAGGTCACCGCCTACCAGAAGGCCGCCGCCTCCAAGTCCGACCTGGAGCGCACGGAGCTGAACAAGGAGAAGACCGGCGTGCGCCTGGACGGCGTGCGGGGCGTCAACCCAGTCAACGGCAAGGAGATCCCCATCTTCATCTCCGACTACGTGCTCTCCACCTATGGCACCGGCGCCATCATGGCTGTGCCTGCCCACGACGACCGGGACTGGGAGTTCGCCAAGAAGTTCGGCTGCGAGATCATCGAGGTGGTCTCCGGTGGTGAGGACGTGCAGCAGGCCGCCTTTACCGCCAAGGACGACACCGGCATCCTGGTCAACTCCGACTTCCTCAACGGCAAGACCGTGAAGGACGCCATCCCCGCCATGATCCAGTGGCTGGAGGAGAAGGGCATCGGCGCGGCCAAGGTCAACTACAAGCTGCGCGACTGGGTATTCTCCCGCCAGCGGTACTGGGGCGAGCCCATCCCCATGGTGTACTGCGAGAAGTGCGGCTGGCAGCCCCTGCCCGAGGAGCAGCTCCCCCTGTTGCTCCCCGAGGTGGACTCCTACGAGCCCACCGACGACGGCGAGTCCCCCCTGAGCAAGATGACCGACTGGGTGAACACCACCTGCCCCTGCTGCGGCGGCCCCGCCAAGCGGGAGACCGACACCATGCCCCAGTGGGCCGGCTCCTCCTGGTACTTCCTGCGCTATATGGATCCCCACAACGACAAAGCCCTGGCCTCCAGGGAGGCCCTGGACTACTGGAGCCCCGTGGACTGGTACAACGGCGGCATGGAGCACACCACCCTGCACCTGCTCTACTCCCGCTTCTGGCACAAGTTCCTGTACGACATCGGCGTGGTGCCCACCAAGGAGCCCTACAAAAAGCGCACCTCCCACGGCATGATCCTGGGCGAGGGCGGCGAGAAGATGTCCAAGAGCCGGGGCAACGTCATCAACCCCAACGACGTGGTGGCCCAGTACGGCGCGGACACCATGCGGCTGTATATCATGTTCATCGGCGACTTTGAGAAGGCCGCCGCCTGGAGCGACAACGCGGTGAAGGGCTGCAAGCGCTTCCTGGACCGGGTGTGGAACCTGTCCGAGCAGCTCACCGGCGAGGCCGGCTGCTCCAAGGCCAACGAGAGCGCGGTGCACAAGACCATCAAGAAGGTGTCCGACGACATCGAGGCCATGAAGTTCAACACCGCCATCGCCGCGCTGATGGCCCTGGTCAACGACTTCTACCAGAACGGCTGCTCCAGGGGAGACTATGCCGCCCTGCTGCTCATGCTCTCCCCCTTCGCCCCCCACATGGTGGAGGAGCTGTGGGAGACCCTGGGCTTTGCAGCCGAGAAGGGCGGCATGGCCTGCGCCCAGTCCTGGCCTGCCTACGACGCCAGCAAGACCAGGGACGCCGAGGTGAACATGGCCGTCCAGGTGTGCGGCAAGCTGCGGGGTACCATCACCGTCCCAGTGGACAGCGGGGAGGAGGCCGTGGTGGCCGCCGCCCTGGCCGATCCCAAGGTGCAGAAGTTCACCGAGGGCAAGAAGCTGGTCAAGACCATTCTGGTACCCAACAAGCTGGTCAACTTGATTGCGAAGTGAGCTGGTGAGGAGCCGCTGTTTTTCCAGGAACAGTAAAAGCAGAATGCTGGAAATCAAAATCCGCTCTTGACAACTGCAAAAGGATCGAATACAATGGTTCTGTTAAAGCCATATCTATGTGGCCCTTTGGCGGTGGAATCCCGCCGCTTCGGAGGGAGGGGAAGTCAATGTCGGAAGTCCATGTGAAGGACGGCGAGTCCTTGGAGAACGCACTCAAGCGCTTTAAGCGCAGTTGCGCCAAGTCGGGCGTTCTGGCCGAGGTTCGCAAGCGTGAGCACTACGAGAGCCCGAGCGTCAAGCGCCGCAAGAAGTCTGAGGCCGCCCGCAAGAACCGCAAGAAGTATTACTAAGAATCACAAACCCCCGCGCCGATTCGGCGCGGGGGTTTGTTGCATCCCGGGAAGGGCTTGTGTCAGGATTCCATCTCTCCCCTGGCCCACGTCATGAGGGCGGGCAGGGTGCAATCCTTCCCCAGCAGGGCCCGCTCCTCCGGCTCCAGCTTGGGGAGCAGGGACTGGCGGGCGGCCGTATATTGGCCGCTCCTCCGGCAGTGGGCCAGCCGCAGGGCAAAGAAGGCCGCTTTTTGGAGGGCGGGGAGGGCCGCCTCCGGCTGGGCGTCAAAGAGGGCGGTGTGGCAGGCGGCGTGGTAGAGGGCGGAGGCCGCCGCCCGAACGGCCTCGTCCAGCGTCTCCTTCCCCATGGGGGGCAGCAGTTCCTCCAGAGAGCCGTAGACCGGGAGGGTGTCCAGCCTGAGCTGGAGGGCGTCGAAGGCGGGCCAGGCAGCCAGGGCCGCCCGGTCGCAGAAGAAGCCGCAGGCCCGGTCAGCGAAGGGCATCTTCTCCAGCACACCCCGGCAGGCGGCCAGCTCCGCCGCCCCCAGCGCGTCCAGCACCACCACCAGATCCACGTCGCTCTCCGGCCCGGCCTCCCCCCGGCCGAAGCTGCCCTGGATGCCCACAAAGGCCACCCGGCCGGGCAGGGCCTCCAGCAGCGGCGGGAGAAAGGCGTCCATCCACGGTCTCCAATCCATTGCTCTGTCCTCCTTTTTTATTTTGGAAGGACAGTATAGCAGAAAACGCCCCGACGGACAAGGGTTACTTCAACAGCTCGGGAAGGAGATCATCCACCTGGGGATAGGCCAGCACGGCGCTGGAGATGCCCAGATTGCGGGCCACCTGGAGCTTCTTGCGGATGGAGCCTGCGTCGTCGAACAGGACGAAGTGGGCCCCGTTCTGCCGGGACATGTAGGTGAAGTAGTGGGCGCACAGCTCGCTGGAGAAGAACACCGACGGAGCCCGTTCCTCCAGCCGCTGGCGTAGCTCCTCCCGGGTGAGGGGCATCCCCTGGCCGGTGGGGGAGGGGAGAAAGAAGTCCTCCGCCACCCGCTCCACCGCCAGGGCCACCCGGGCCGCGCCGAAGCGCTCCACCGCCTCCTGAAGGCGCTGCTGGAGGGAGCCGCCGGACAGGGCGGAGGGGATAAGGGCGATGGCGGAATCGGAGAAGGGGGCGTAGGCCTCGGTCACGTAGAGGGGCCAGCCCCGCTTTTTGGTCAGCTCGCCCAGCGTGCGCACCGCCTGGGCCAGCACCTGGAGGGGATGGCCCTCAAAATCGCAGAGAATACCGTCATACCCTCGGGCCATGCACTCCCGCAGCACCTCCTGGCAGAAGGGCCCGGCCTCGCCGCGGCCGTCGAAGCCGGTGTTGTCAATGACCATCAGGCCGCCCCGCACCGATACCGGGATGCTGGCCCGGAACAGGTGGGGCCCGCCCCCCACCCGGTAGGCCACGTGGGCCACTGGGAGGCCGAAGCGCAGGGCGGCCCGGCACTGGTCGGGCGGCGCGGTGAGAAGAAGCTTCATGCTGGTTTGCATATCTTAGGTACCCCCTTGTCCAAGTTCTGAAAAACGTGGTATAATCACTTATATGCGGACAAGACGGAGAATAGAAGAGGTGAAACCATGGCGCTTCCCATCCTGGCCCACTGGGCGGGCCGGAGCATTTTCGACATCGAGCCCGCCGCCCTGGCCCGGCGGGGCATCCGCCTCCTGCTAGCCGATCTGGACAATACCCTGGCACCCTATGGGGAACCGGAGCCCACACAGGCGGTGAGGGACTGGGCGGCGGCCCTGGGAGAGCAGGGGATCACCCTCTTTGTGCTCTCCAACAACCGGCACCCGGAGCGGCCCCGCCGGTTTTCCCAGGCGCTGGGCGTGCCCTTCCTGGGCCACGCGGGCAAGCCGAAGCCGGGGGGCTTCCGGCGGGCCATGGAGCAGATGGGCTGCACGCCGGAGCAGACTGCCATCGTGGGGGATCAGCTCTTTACCGACATTCTGGGCGGGCGGAACGCCGGGGTGCTTACTCTGCTGGTGGAGCCTATCCGCCTGGCGGGCAATCCGGGGCGCTACCTGCGCTACGGAGCGGAGTGGCCCTTCCGCATGTGGAGCAAAAGGAGGACAAAACCGTTATGAGCGCAATCTTCGGCCCGGCGGGCAACGCCGAGTCCTTTCCTTATAAATCCTCGGTAGACGCCCCCCGCTGGCTGGCGGCGCTGGGACTGGACTGCTATGAGTACCAGTGCGGCAAGGGGGTCAATGTCCGGGAGGAGACCGCCAGGAACATCGGCGCGGCGGCGGTGGCGGCGGGCATCCGCCTGTCCCTCCACGCCCCCTACTTCATCAACCTGGCAAACCCCGACCCCGAGAGCCTGCAAAAGACCATCGGTTACATCACCGCGGCCTGTCAGGCGGCGGACTGGATGGGGGCGGGCCGGGTGGTTATCCATTCCGGCGCGCTGATGAAGCGTACGCGGCGGGAGGCCCTGGACATCGCCCTGCGCTCCCTGAAAGCGGTGATAGCTGCCTGCGACGACGCCGGCTATGGACACATCGCCCTGTGCCCCGAGACCATGGGCAAGATCAACCAACTGGGGGATCTGGACGAGGTGCTGGAGCTGTGCACCCTGGACGAGCGGCTGGTACCCTGCGTGGACTTCGGCCACCTTTACGCCCGCTCCCTGGGGGAGCTGGAGGGGACTGCGGCCTGCGCGTCCATGCTGGACCGCATCCGGGAGGTACTGGGGGAGGTGCGGGCCGGTGTCTTCCACAGCCACTTCTCCAAGATTCAGTTTACCCCCAACGGGGGCGAGAAGATGCATCTGACCTTCGCCCAGGACGACTTCGGGCCCGACCCCGCCCCCCTCATGGCGGAGGTGGCCCGCCGGGGCTGGAGTCCCACCTTCATCTGCGAAAGCGCAGGCACCCAGGCAGAGGACGCGCTGACTATGAAAAAGTTGTATCAGGCATGTCAGAAGTGAGGGGATGGGGCGCTTTCGCAGGGGCCGGAGCGGGGCGGCGCTTTGCGCCGTACAAGCGTTTTCCCGAAGGGAAAACCTTGATGCCGGGCGAATTCAGTTCGCCCGTGCAGATGAAGGGGCCGGGGCCCCCGGCGGGCCTTGGCCCGCTGGGGCAAGCGCAGGCACCCAGGCAGAGGACGCGCTGACTATGAAAAAACTGTATCAGGCATGTCAGAAGTGAGGGGATGAGGCGCTTTCGCAGGGGCCGGAGCGGGGCGGCGCTTTGCGCCGTACAAGCGTTTTCCCGAAGGGAAAACCTTGATGCCGGGCGAATTCAGTTCGCCCGTGCAGATGAAGGGGCCGGGGCCCCCGGCGGGCCTTGGCCCGCTGGGGCAAGCGCAGGCACCCAGGCGGAGGACACGCTGACTATGAAACAACTGTATCAGGCAAGTCAGAGGTGAGGGGATGGGCGCTTTCGCAGGGGCCACGCGGAGCGGGGCGGCGCTTTGCGCCGTACAAGTGTTTTCCCGAAGGGAAAACCTTGATGCCGGGCGAATTCAGTTCGCCCGGGCAGATGAAGGGGCCGGGGCCCCCGGCGGGCCTTGGCCCGCTGGGGCAAGCGCAGGCACCCAGGCGGAGGACGCGCTGACCATGAAGCGGCTGTACCAGGCCGCCTGCGGCTGACGGCGGGCGGTGCGGGTATCCGCCATTTACGTGAGAGAACTATACAGATTGCATGTAATAGAAGGGAAGGTTTTACCATGAATCATCTGAAACAGATTGCGGCCAGGCTGCCGGAATATGGTCTCGATGCCATGCTGCTCAACAGCGAGCCCGGGGAATACTATGCCGTGGGCTTCCACGGAGAGGGCAATGTGGTGGTGACGGCGCAGGGGTGCTTTTACTTCACCGACTCCCGCTACATTGAGGCTGCCAATCACCTCATCACCGGCGCGGAGATCGCCATGACCGGCCGCAGCCGCAACTACCGGGCTATGGTGCAGGAGGTCGTCGACCGCTGCCGCATCCGGAAGCTGGGCTTTGAGGAGGGCTATCTGTCGGTGGCGGACTATAACCTCTGGAAGGAGGGCCTCACCGCCGAGCTGGTGCCCGCCCAGAAGCTGGTGAACAGCCTGCGGGCGGCCAAGGACGACGGGGAGATCGCCCTGATGACAAAGGCCCAGGAGATCACCGACCGCGCCTTTTCCGAGATCCTGAAGTTTATCCAGCCCGGCATGACCGAGCAGGAGATCGCGGCCAAGCTCCAGTACGATATGCTCCGCTTCGGTGCGGAGAAGATGAGCTTCGACCCCATCGTGGTTTCCGGCCCCAACGGCAGCCTGCCCCACGGCATCCCCAGCGCCAAGCAGGTGCAGCAGGGCGAGTTCATCACTATGGATTTCGGCTGCAAGTACGGCGGATACTGCTCCGACATGACCCGCACCGTGGCCCTGGGCGAGCCCACCGGGGAGATGCGGAAGGTCTATCAGACCGTGCTGGAGGCCCAACTGGCGGGCATCGCCGTGACAAAGGCCGGCGTGCCCGGTAAGAGCATCGACGCCGCCGCCCGCAAGGTCATCGAGGACGCGGGCTACGGGGAGTATTTCGGCCACGGCTACGGCCACAGCCTGGGCATCGAGATCCACGAGTCCCCCAACGCGAACACTCGGGAGGAGACTTTGCTGCCTGTGGGCGCCGTGGTGTCCGCCGAGCCGGGTATCTACCTGCCCGGGAAATTCGGCGTCCGCATTGAGGACGTGACGGTTTTGACCGCTGACGGCTGTATGGTCCTCACCAAATCCCCCAAAGAGCTGATTATTCTGTAAAAACCCTTGCAAATAAGGGAAGAATGGGGTAAAATAGCGTAGCTGAATTTTGAGAAACCTTATTTTGGAGGATGAATACCAATGCCTACGATTACTGCCAGTGATTTCCGCAACGGCGTGACCTTCGAGATGGACGGTCAGGTGATGCAGGTGGTGGAGTTCCAGCACGTGAAGCCCGGCAAGGGCGCGGCCTTTGTGCGCACCAAGATGAAGAACGTCATCACCGGCGGCGTGACCGAGACCTCCTTCAACCCCACCGCCAAGTTTGAGCAGGCCTATGTGGAGCGCAAGGACATGGAGTACAGCTACAACGACGGCGATCTGTACTACTTCATGGACCCCGAGACCTACGATCTGGTACCCATCGGCGCCGAGCTGCTGGGCGACAACTTCCGCTTTGTGAAGGAGAACATGGTCTGCAAGATCAACTCCTATAAGGGCAAGATCTTTGCGGTGGAGCCCCCCACTTTCGTGGAGCTGGAGATCACCGAGACCGATCCCGGCTTCCGCGGCGACACGGCCACCAACGTGACCAAGCCCGCCACCCTGGAGACCGGCGCTGAGATCAAGGTGCCCCTGTTCATCAACCCCGGCGACAAGATCAAGATCGACACCCGCACCGGCGAGTACCTGGAGCGCTGCAAGGCCTGATTGCCTGCCGGACTTCCGCGGAGGCGGAAGGGCATCGGCGGGTGTCGGGGGCCCCGCGCAGCGGGGCGCGCCTCTGGCGCACACAAGCGTTTTGCCGGAGGCAAAACCTTGGCGCAAGGCGGAATTCAGTTCCGCCTTGCAAATGAAATCAAAGGGTTCCCGCGCAAAGTGTGCTTTGCGTGGGACTCACCCGCACCGGCGAGTATCTGGAGCGCTGCAAGGCGTAAGCGCCCGAACGCCCGGGAACAGGCGCACAGCGAACCGCGCAGACGAAAGAGCAGTTGTGCCGTAGGCGCAAGATGTTTTTTGCGGAGCGGTAAGCAGTGTGCCGTCGCGGAGGGTGTGAGGCGTGATAGCTGACGCTGTAAAGGCGCATCGTTTTGTGAAGGCCCTTTGGGCCGCCTGTGAAAAGGAGATTATTATGACTATTTCTGAGAAGGTCGCGTATCTGAAGGGTCTGGCCGAGGGCCTGGATCTGGACACTGCCAAGTCCAAGGAGGGCAAGCTCATCTCCGTAATGATCGGCATCCTGGAGGAGATCGGCATGTCCATCGAGGATCTGGAGGAGAACACCGTCGCCCTGGGCGAGGAGATCGACGCCATCTCCGACGACCTCTCCGACGTGGAGAAGGCCGTGTTTGACGAGGATGACGACGACGATGACTGCTGCTGCGGCGACGAGGACGACGATTTTTTTGAGGTGGACTGCCCCAACTGCGGCGACACCCTGATGATCGACGAGTCTGTCCTGGAAGAGGGCGTGATTCAGTGCCCCGGCTGCAAGCAGAAGTTTGCGCTGGATCTGTCCGACGACTGCTGCTGCGGGGACGGAGACGAGGATGGCTGTGGCTGCGGCTGTGAGGAGCACGACCACGACTAATAGAACCCCCTGAGCGGGCGCCCCGAGTGGGCGTCCGCTCTTTTTTGCGGAACTACGCAGGACCGCGCCCCTTAGCGCCTGCTTTTTGTAGAAAACAGCACCGGTCCCTCTCTTGCGCGGCCCTGGATACCATAGTATAATGAAGGAGTTAACTTAGGTAAACTAAATTTTTTGAGTGGAGCGGCTATGAGGACTCAGACGGAACAGAACGAGAGAACCCTGGAGGAGGTGGCGCCGGGCGAGCGCGGTGTTATTCTCCAGGTAGGCAATGAAAACGGCCCGGTGAAGCGGCGGCTGGTGGATATGGGGCTGACTCCGGGCACCGAGGTCACGGTGCGCAAGGTAGCCCCTTTTGGCGATCCGGTGGAGCTCAACCTGCGGGGGTACGAGCTGTCCCTGCGCAAAGCGGACGCGGCCCAGATCCGGGTGGCAACCGGCGCGGAGGGGGAGCGGCGCGCCCAGACACGGCGGCGGCGCATCGGCATGGTGCAGCACATTCCGGACGAGGAAACCCTCCGCCGGATGGATGCCGACCACGCCCATGAGGCGGCGGAGCACGGCGGCGTGCCCGACTACGCCAGCCACGACACACGGGAGATGAAGCTGGCCCTGGTGGGCAACCCCAACTGCGGAAAGACCACCCTGTTCAACGCCCTCACCGGCTCCAACCAGTACGTGGGCAACTGGCCGGGGGTGACAGTGGAGAAGAAGGAGGGCCGGGCCCAGGTGGAAGGCAAGTCCGTCACAGTGGTGGATCTGCCCGGCATCTACTCCCTCTCCCCCTACTCCATGGAGGAGATTGTCGCCCGGGACTTCATCGTGGGGGAGCGGCCCGACGCCATCATCGACATCATCGACGCCACCAACATTGAGCGCAACCTCTACCTGACCGCCCAGCTTCTGGAGCTGGAGCGGCCTATGGTCATAGCGCTCAACTTTATGGACGAGGTGGAGAAGCACGGCGACCACATCGACGTGGCGGGGCTGTCCAAGGCCCTGGGGGTGCCGGTGATTCCCATCACTGCCCGGTCAGGGGAGAACATTCAGACTCTGCTGGAGGCGGCCCACCGGCAGATGCACGTGGGCGTCACCATTGAACCGGATGATCTGTACGACGGCTTTACCCACCAGATCCATCACAAGGTGGGCGAGCTGATCCACGACAAGGCCTACGCCGCCCATATCCCCGCCCACTGGGCGTCTATCAAGCTCATCGAGGGGGACGCCCTGGTGGAGAAAGCCCTGGGCCTGTCTCAGAGGGAGCGGGACGAGCTGGAGGCCGTCTGCCGGGAGTATGAGGGGGCCTATGATCTGGGCGACCGGGAGACCTTGATCGCCGACGCCCGCTACCAGTTCATCCAGACCGTGGTGGCCCAGTGCGTCAGGCGGGGCCGCCCTCTGGGGGCGCCCACCCTGTCCGACCGCATTGACGCCATCGTGACCCACAAGGTTCTGGCCATCCCGGTGTTCCTGCTGATGATGCTGTGTATGTTTGCCCTCACCTTCGGGCCGGGGCAGATGCTGGCCGACGGGGTGGACGTCCTTATCGGCGGCTGGTTTGCCGGGGGTGTCCGCTCCCTCCTGGCCGCCGCGGGTACTGCACCGTGGGTGGAGGCCCTGCTGGTGGACGGCGTGATCGCCGGTGTGGGCGGCGTGCTCACCTTCCTGCCCCAGATCGCCATTCTATTTCTGTTCCTGTCCTTCCTGGAGGATTCAGGCTACATGGCCCGGGCGGCCTTCATTATGGACCGGCTGCTGCGGCGCTTCGGCCTGTCCGGCAAGGCGTTTATCCCCATGCTCATGGGCTTCGGCTGCACCGTCCCGGCAGTCATGGGAGCCCGCACCATGGAGAACGAGAAGGACCGCCGCATGACCATCATGCTGGTTCCCTTTATGTCCTGCTCCGCCCGGCTGCCGGTGTACGGCCTGCTCACCGCCGCCTTCTTCCCCCAATACGGAGGGCTGGTGGTATTTTCCCTCTATCTGCTGGGACTGCTCTTCGCCATCGGCTCGGGCATCCTCCTCAAGAAGCTGGTTTTCCAGGGAGAGCCCGCCGCCTTCGTGCTGGAGCTGCCCCCCTACCGCCTGCCCACCCTCAAAAATATCGCCCTCCACGTGTGGGAGAAGGTAAAGGGCTTCCTGGTGAAGGCGGGCACCCTGATTCTGGCCATGAGTGTGCTGCTCTGGTTCCTCCAGTCTTTCGGCCTTGAGGGTGGGACCTTCGGCATGGTGTCCAACGAGGAGTCCTCTATCCTGGGCTTCGTGGGCGGCCTCCTGGCTCCCCTGTTCGCCCCCTTGGGCTTCGGCACCTGGCAGGCGGCGGTGGCCTTGCTCACCGGACTGGTGGCCAAGGAGATGGTGGTCTCCTCCATGAGCATGTTCTACGGCTTTTCTGTCACTGCCAGCGGTGCGGCGATTGCCGCCGCCCTGGGCGGCACCTTCCAAAGCCCCCTGGCCGCCTATTCCTTCCTGGTGTTTGTCCTGCTCTATGTGCCCTGCGTGGCGGCGGTGTCCACCATCCGCAAGGAGATGAACTCCACCAAATGGACCCTGGCCTCCATCGGCTGGCAGTTGGGGGCCGCCTGGGTGGGCTCCTTCCTGGTCTATCAGCTCGGCTCTCTTGTGCTGCGGGTGATAGAATGTTAAAATATATCGTATATACCGGTGTGGCGGCGCTGATCGTGTGGGCGGCGGCCTACCTGATCTACCGTTTCCACCAGAGTCTGAAGGGCAAGCGGGGGTGCGGCTGCGGCGGATGCCCTTCCTGCCCCCACACCCGCTGCCGCCACCGCAGGACATAGAGGCCGATGCCCACATCGGCCCGCAGCAAGGAGGCGCTCTTATGGACCATCAACTCAAACAGCTTCAGGACTGGATCAGCGAGAGCTGGCATATCGTCTTTTTCGGCGGCGCGGGGGTGTCCACTGAGAGTGGTATCCCCGACTTCCGCAGCGTGGACGGCCTGTACCACCAGCAATACGCATTTCCGCCGGAGACGATTTTAAGCCACAGTTTTTTTGAGCGGAATCCGGAGGAGTTCTACCGATTTTACCGCAGCAAAATGCTCTTTCCGCAGGCCAGGCCCAATGCAGCTCATTGGAAACTGGCGGAGCTGGAGGCGGCGGGAAAGCTGACCGCCGTGGTGACTCAGAACATCGACGGGCTCCACCAGGCGGCGGGGAGCAAAACGGTGTACGAGCTCCACGGCTCCGTCCACCGGAACCACTGCATGAAGTGCCGCCGGTTCTACGGCCTGGACTTCCTGCTGGAGACCGGCGGCGTGCCCCGCTGTCCAGCGTGCGGCGGGGTGGTGAAGCCAGACGTGGTGCTCTACGAGGAGTGCCTGGACGAGACAACCATGGAGGGCGCGGTGGAGGCCATCGCCGGGGCGGACATGCTGATCATCGGCGGTACCTCCCTGGCGGTGTACCCGGCGGCGGGGCTGATCCGCTATTACCGCTGGAATAGGCTGGCCCTGATCAACAAGAGCGCCACCCCCTACGACAGAGAGGCCGGCCTGGTCATCAATGCCTCTCTCGGCGAAGTACTGGGAGCCATCCGGGTATAACAGAAGGGCGTCCGCGTGGACGCCCTTTCAATTTTTTGTTGAAAATCGATAAAACCCATGGTATACTCTCCCTAAAGGGGGAGATACCATGGAAAAAACCGCTGTGCAGAAGCTGGCCGGGGTACTGAAGATCCTGGTGACTATCACATTCGTGTGTAATCTCATTGTCCTGCCCTTGGTGCCGGTACTAGTGTCCGCTGCTGGGTGCCAAATCCCATTGCCTGAGCTGTTAGGCAATCTGACAGCAGAACCACCGTTGCCTGGGGACGACTGGCCCTATTTTTCGCCTGGTCTAAAGATGTTTCTGGTAGTAGTGGGGGCTTGGACGGAGAATTTTGCCTTCACCTTTGTCCTCACCCTTTTCCTCCTGTTCTGCGGCATCTGCACCGCCGTAATCTTGTGGCAGGGCCGCCGGGTGCTGGGCACCATCCTGACGGGCGCCCCTTTCCGGGCGGAGAACGGCGTCAGCCTCCGGCGGGCGGCGGTGTGTTGCTTTTTGATCGCCGCCGCCGCGCTGGCCCGGGTGGTGTGGGGGCTGTTCTACTACGGTTCCGTCGCACCCCTGCTGACCTATAACGCCCTGTTCGTTCCCATCTTTATCCTGGGCGGCCTGCTCTGCCTGGTCATGTCCGCGCTGTTCCGCCAGGCGGCGGAGCTGAAGGCGGAGAATGATCTGACTATTTGAGGAGGGGGAGCCATGCCCATTGTCGTCAATCTGGACGTGATGATGGCCAAGCGGAAGATGAGTCTCAACGAGCTCTCCGCCCGGGTGGATATCACCCTGGCCAACCTGTCCATCCTGAAAAATAACCACGCCAAGGCGGTGCGCTTTACCACGCTGGAGGCTATCTGCAAGGCGTTGGACTGTCAGCCGGGCGACCTGCTGGAATACGTGCCGGAGTCGGCAGAACACCCGTAGGGGTGGCCTTTGGCTGTCCCTTTTTTGTTATATTCAAAAAAATATTATTGAAATTCGATAATAATAAATTGACAAACAATCCCTCCTGTGCTATCCTCAGAGACAGACAGGAGGGATTGCTTTATGATACGGATATGGATTGCGGTGCTGTCGGTGCTCCTGCTGCTGGCGGGCTGCGGTGGGGAGAAGGACGCCGATTACGTGGCCCGGAAATTGGATATTGTGCTGCCGCAGCCGGCGGCAGTCACCTCCGGGGACAGCCACGGGGGCTTCCACGGGGACGGCCTGCTCCACATGGAGCTGACCTTCTCCCAAGAGGACGCCCCGGCGGTGGAGGAGGCCGTATCCAGCGCGGGATGGAGTCTGTTTCCCATGGAGCCGGAACTGGAGGAGCGCCTCTACCCGGACGGCGTCGGCGCGTCGGACTGGCCGGACTGGCCCGTGCCAGCCCGGGGATGGTGGTACCTGGAGGACCGTCAGGAGGACGAGACGGAGGATATGTGGCAGCGGTACTCTTACAACTATACCTTTGCGGTCTATGACCCAGATACCGGCATCCTGTACTACCAGGAGCTGGACACTTGAGACAGGAGGAATGTCGGAATGGACGATCTGACCACCCTCGGCCCGCTGGCGCTGGGCCTGTTGGCATGGGTGCTGGGCCTGGCAGCCCTGATGACCCGCCGGACGGGACTGTGCGCCCCCAGTCTGGGATGCTGCGCCGCCGCTCTGTCCCTGGTGCCTCTTCATGTCTACCTGGAGGTGGAGGCGGGCGACTTGTCCGCCATTCAGGATACAGCGCACGCCTTCGCCCTCAGCGCTGCCGCCCTGGTTCTTGGAACCCTGGCGCTCAACGCCGCGGCATGGCTCCGTACCAGATATAAGGAGTGAGACAAATGGAGGAGAAAAAGACTATCCCGGTAACGCCGCCCGTGACGGCGGCCCGGCGGGTGTTTCCAGTGGACGGGAGGGATCGGGCGCTGCTGGTTCTGGCATGGGGCGTGGGCGTCCTGTGCGCGGAGGTGCTGCTCTGGGGCCTGCCCGGCCTGGGGATGACACTCCTGGCGGCGGCATGGTATGGCGTCCTGTTCTGGTACGGCGGCGCCGCTCCGCTGGCCAGGCGGGAAAACCGCCTTCTTCTGTACGCCGTGGGCCTGTTGGCTCTGACCTTCGCCCTGTTTGCCAATCCGTGGCTCCGGCTGTGGAACACCCTGGCCCTCGTTCTGCTGATGGGAATTCAAATGGGGGGCTGGCCGGGGATGGAGGTGTATCCCGTTGGGACATCCGCCATGTTGGGGGAGCGTTTCCTGCGGGTGATGGGCGGCCTGTTCGGCTATCTGGGTGCGCCGGTTCAGGCGCTGGGCTCCATTCGGGGCCTCTCCCGCAAAAAGATGCCCTATGTCCTGGGGGCACTGCTGGTGTGCGTTCCACTGCTGATGGTGGTCTTTCCCCTGCTCACATCGGCGGATGCGCTGTTCGCCCAGGTGACCCGCCGGGCGGCAGACTGGTTTTATGAGCATCTGGCGCTGTGGGCCCTGCGGCTGATTTTTGGACTGCTTGTCGCCCCATTCCTGTTCGGGCTGCTCTACTCCCTGCGGCGGCCGGAGCCGCTGAAGCGGCCTGCCCAGCCCGTGGAGGGACTTTCAATGGAGGCCGCAGGGCCGGTCACCGTCCTGGCAGTACTGGATGTCCTGTATGCCTTCTTTCTGGTGGTGCAGTGCGCAGCACTGTTCGGCGGCGCTGACTACCTGGCCCAGGTGGGAATCAGCTATGCGAGCTATGCCCGCAGCGGTTTTTTCCAGCTTGTGGCCGTAGCCGCGGTCAATTTGGCCTGCCTGCTGGCCTGCCTTGCTCTCTGCAAGGGTGAGGGACGGGGGCTCAGGATGGTGCAGGTGCTGGGTACACTCCTGGTGGCGGCCAGCGGCGTGCTGCTGGTATCCGCCCTGTGGCGCATGAACCTCTATGTGGGGGCCTATGGGTTGTCCTTTAAGCGGGCGCTGACCTATTGGGGGATGGCCGTGCTGGCGGTGCTCCTGGCAGCCGCCCTGTGGAAGGTGTGGCACCGGCACTTCCGCTGGTTCCGGGTGCTGCTGAGCGTGGGGGTGGCGGGCTGGCTGCTCCTTAACTACGCCAATGTGGACGCCTTGGTGGCCCGCTACAACATTGGCCGCGGCCTGGACACCGGGGCGGTACTCTCCGCCTCGGACGGACGGCTGGGGGCCCTGCCTGCGCTGGAGGAGCTGCTGGAGGCCCAGCCGGAGGAGACAGAGTTGCGCCAGGCGGTGGAGACGCTTCGGGACAGCGCCAGGTGGCAGGCCGCCCATTGGCAGACCTGGTCGGTGGCCGCTTGGCGGGGGCAGTAGCAGGAACGAAAACCGCCCGGACAGCGTTTGCCGTCCGGGCGGTCGCCCCTCTGCTCAGAGGGGGCCGGTGCAGAAAAAGGTGAAGCGACCGCTGGCATATACCGTACCCGCTCCGTCGTCCACGGTGATGGATACCAGGCAGGTGGTGCGGCCACGGTGCTCCACCCGGGCCCGGGCGATCACCTGACCCGCTCTGGCGGAGCGGATGAAATCAAGGCTGCCGTGGAGCGTCACATACTTCCGGCCGTCGGTCCGGCAGGCGCTTCCGGCGGCACAGTCGGCCAGCGTGTAGTAGGCCCCTCCGTGGAGCAGACCATAGGGGTTTAGACTATCCGGCCCGATCTCCAGGCTGGCTTCCGCCGTGCCGTCCCCAGTTTGATGGGTCGTGATACCGTTATAGACGGCAAAGGCGTTGGCCCTTGCAATTGCGTCAAGCTGTGCTTCGTCTGCCATGTTTCCCGATTCCTCAATCTTTCAGAATGATACGGTCACCCTCGATGTGCTCCACCGTGGCGAGGGCTTCCACCCGGATGCCCATTCGCCGTAGAACACGACCGCCGTCCCGCATGGCCTTTTCGATGGCCACGCCCACGCCGGCCACCTCGCCGCCCGCCTTGGAGACGAGTTCCAGCAGGCTCAGAATGGCCTGCCCATTGGAGAGGATATCGTCTACCAGAAGAACCACGTCGTCCCCGTCCAGGTATTTTTTAGAGACCCGCAGGGTATAGGACTTCTCCAGAGAGAAGGAGTGGGTTTCGGCCGAGTAGACCTCCGGATCGATGTACCCGGTCTGGAACTTCTTCGCATAGACCGCCGGGACATCCAGAGCTCGTGCTACAAAACAGGCCAAGGCGATACCGGAGCTTTCCGCAGTCAGTACCTTGGTGATCCTCACACCCCGGAAACGCTTTGCCAGCGCGTTTCCCATGTGCTCCATCAGATTTATATCCATACAGTGATTGAGGAACATGTCCACGTGGATGATGTCCCCCTCGCCGACCACCGCATCGCTTAAAATCCGTCGTTTTAATTCTTCCATGGTACTCCCTTCCGTCCAATGCACGGTTTCAATGCTTCTAAATATGATTATAAACTATTTTACACGCCCCTGCAATATTGACAAGCGCACAAAAATAGGGTATTCTAATCAATACGGTGATTGTGGCTTTGTGACGCTACCCGCCCACAGCCAGTTGCAGCGGTATCGAAGTGGTCATAACGGAGCTGACTCGAAATCGTGTGACAGGATTGCATAAATCGAATATTCTATACGGAAGCGTATCGAAGTGGTCGTAACGAGCTTGACTCGAAATCAAGTTGTCCGCAAGGGCACGTGGGTTCGAATCCCACCGCTTCCGCCATGGGTGAGTCCTTATAGGACTCACTCATTTTTTCATAATTTGTAAATTCATTTTGAAAGTTGTACAGAAATTTACAACTTTTTTCTTTTTCCAGCCTATATGTAGAAGCCTGATTTTACATGATAGGAGGAAATATGATATATTACAAACGATATACGGGAAAGCTGCTTCCGCAGAAAACGGCAGAGCAGCCAAGCTGGGTCCAATGGACGCACCATTCAGAGGGCAAAACCCACTGTGAGGAATGCTTAATGTTGGATGGTTGTTGGTTTCAGGAAGAAAATGCTCCGTCTTGTCCACATCATCCATACTGCCACTGCACATTAGACCCGATTCCCTGTGCTGTGGTTTTGATGAATACAACATCATATAGCGATTACAGCAAATTTGATCCCTATCTATTTGACCCAGAAAATACATATAGACATGGAAAAAATCGAGCATTTGAAAGTTGGGGCTATTCTGCTTCAGATTCTACGTGGCTTAAGAATCAAAGTGAGAAACAGGCACTTGAAAAATATCTATCCGGTGGCTATACGTTAGGAAAGTTGGATAGACGAGGCCAGCGAATTGATATCAGAGTTACGATTCCCAGAAAAGGCAAATCAGGCAGCGTGTCATTTATTACTGGATGGATGCTTATGCCGAACGGAAAACTCAAATTGAATACGCCGTATGGGGTAAAATAAAATGAAGATGATGGATTGCGTAGAAGTGATGGTAGAAAAAGATTGCTATGCAAAAGAAGGCGTTCACAAGGGAATGCAAGGGGTTGTCTGGGAGAAGGAGCCAAAAGACGGCTGTTGGGTCGTCCTCTTTCCTCAATGTGGAGATAAGGAAGATATTGCAGACCTCTACATGAAAGAAGAGGATCTGAAATTGATTCCTGTTATGTCTCCAGATGTAAATGAGCAAATCAAGGCGCAATTTGAAAAAGAAGCCGATCAGACAAAATCATTTGCCGAAAAGCTGGATGATCTTTCTAATTATCGTATCTAATGGGATAAAAGCCTCTTGCTTGCTGCGCTAAAACCATTGATATGACTGGATTTTTCCAAGTCCTATAATTACACTCCGACCACGTCGGAGCAAGCTTTGTATCGCTTGCTCCGACTTTTTTACAAAAGTCAGAGCGCACTCACGCCGCTGCTCATCCTTTCCAAATCACAACCGCTGCGCTGGGTTGTGATTTGGTATCGCCGCTTCGCGGCGTTTTTTGATTTTATAGAAATATCGGTTTTGACCGTCCTTTGCAGAAATCCCTTGAAACGAAATGGTTTCAAGGGATTTCTTTTTTAGCTTTACAATTTATGCTACGGGATAGAAACATAAAACAGTGCCGGACCTCTAAGAATTTTGCTGCCAGCTTTACTTTGGAATCCAGGGTAACAGTGAATACAAACAGTGCAGTGCTGGTATTGCCTCCGGAGACACTTCTCGTACAGGCTCCAGAATTCCCAAACACTTTTCTTCAACCATAAGCTGCCCACTTTCCAGGCCATGGTCACCGGGCCGCTGAAAGAAGCTGGCGCTACTCGCTTTATCCTCATTCATACCATCAGCAGTGCACAGAACTTTACGGGAACCATTCTCGTTGACGTTATAGTAACCAAAATAGCCATATTTTCGTAGCCGATACCCCAGTTTTGAGACAGGTGGGAACAGCCGCCTTGCAAAGAGCAGTTCTGCCACACCTCGATGTGGACGAAAGTATGATAGACACGGCCTATTGGTTCGAATCCAGACCGTGTCAGTGGCGGCGGAGCCGCTCACGTTACCTCTGGATCTGGGCCCAACGGTGTGACTCAGGCATTCACTCGGAAAATAGATAGACGGAATACCACACACAGAAGCGCAAAAAGTCCAGCCTATTTGGAAATAAATTATAGCAAATGCCGGAATGGCAAAGTAATTACCCGCAGGACAGCATACATGGCCTCTTTTCCCCAACTTAGCTTTCTAGGAACATAACTTGGGCCATCTTCTATAGAGCCATCAGGACTCATGTGTCGGCTGCTTTCCTTCAGTACATCGAGTTGAGCACGGATCTGAGCATTTAGCCCCGGGCTTTTGATCGCAAGCATTAGCTCGGTGTCCAGATAAACACTCCTCATATCAAAGTTGCAGGAACCTGCGAGCGTCAGATCTTCGCCTATGAGCACGGCCTTAGTATGCTGTGCCTGCTCGCCCAGATATTCATAGATATGGGTGCCGGTGCTGCGGAGATGCGTTTTCTGATTTAAGTAGTCGGTGCAGCCAAAAGGATTTGTCCCACTTTCTACGGCATTGATCAGAATATCTGTTCTGGTACCCGCAGCACAGACAGTCCGAAGGTCCTCGTACATATCCTTACTGCATATAATGTAGGGCGTCTGAACCAGAACGTTACTGTCCTGCGCCATAGCGTCTACCATGCGGGCCCACAGGATTGGTGTCTTATTTTCCGGCTCGATTGGATTGGACCATAGCTCCACGCTATATGCCGCCAGTGTGGCGGACTCCCATTCTGCTGTAGTCAAACTGTCTGTAAAGACTTCCGGGTAACGTTGGGCGGTCTGCTCATAACAGCCAGCCAGATCGCTTTCACACCTTGAATCTTTAAAAACCTTACAGCATGGAAGCGCCCACACCGCCTCAAAATAATTCATCAGCTGTTGATAGGACTGGCCTGCCCCAGGCTCGGTTTCATATACTAAAATATCCCGGTCCACATTGTAGTGTTCTTGGTAATTGCCCAGGAAGCGGTTATCTGTATTTCTACCACCCAGGATATAGGCAAAGTCATCAGCGATCAGATACTTATCGTGCATCCGATAGTTGATTTTCCACGGGGTTAGAAGGTTGATCGGGTTGTAGAGCCGGATCTCCACGTTCTCATGGCTTGACAACTGGCAAAGGTTCCTACTCATGGGAAGGAAATGTCCGCCATTGATGCCGTCCAGAAGCACCTGAACCCTGACACCGCGCTCGGCTGCCGCCCAAAGTGCGCCAATCACATCCTGGCCGCTTTCCTCATCCCAAAAATCAAACGTGGTGAGTATAATCCGCTCCTTTGCTTCCTCAATAAGCCGGAGCCGCCACAGCAGGGCATCAGAGTTGTCGTCGATGCTCCGCACCCGCTCTGGTGCGGTATGTTCATAGCGGATATCGTTCAGCCAATCTTCGGGAGTGGCCCTTTTGTGAAACGCCGGTGGAATGACTAGACAGAGAATGATGAATAAAAGCCACACAAGGAGCACCAGAGCGACATTCTTCACAAACCGTTTCATTTATCTGACCTGCTTTCATATTGACGCCCCAGGGATTCCCGCCTGCTCGGGGCACCCATTGCTCTAGTCCGGCGCATGCCGGGGACAAGATAGGGAGTATCATATCGCCGTGGATGATGTGAAAAATTGCGGCTGCTGAAAATAGAAAAAATGCGGGCAGGAAAGGGAAAAGAAAGTTGAGCACTGGCCGTTCCGCGATAACATTGTTGCAAATAATATCATACAATTTGATGAAATTCAAGGTGTGTGGGGTTACTATCTGTCCCCAACGGAGCGGAGGCGAAGAACAGCGGTCCACAGTTCCTTGCTGGCCGGTTTGGTACCCACACAATATTTTTATCGCTAAAACCGCTGCTGCAAAAAGAATATTTTCGGGCAGACGATGGTTCCATTTCTGATAAAGTATGCTATACTATAATTTATAATTGCTTTTATACATAGCGTTTATGGGATTCACGCTCTGTATGTATGTTTCAGTATTCAATCGGATAAGGAGAGATGCAGACGCTGTAAGATGCCTTTGAAACAGGCGGTATCTACATCTCCTAAGAAAGCCAGGGCTATAGAGCAGCCGATGGATCGGGAAGGGTGAAGTTATGAAACTTGCAGAGGCTTTACAGGAACGCGCAGATCTGAACCGGAATATTGAACAGCTCAAAAACCGTTTGAGCAGCAATGCGCTGGTGCAGGAGGGCGAGCAACCGGTGGAATGCCCGGAGAATCTAAAACAGGAGCTGGATGCTTCCATTTCTCGCCTGTCCTATTTGATTGCGAGAATCAATCGGACCAACTGCCAGACTGTGGTTGAGGGGCAGACTCTGACAGAACTGATTGCCCAAAAGGATGCCCTGTCCCTCAAACTCCATGTATACCGGGATGTTGTGTACGCGGGAAGTCAGATATCCTACCGCGCCAGAAATACGGAGATCAAGATCCGGTCTGCGTTCTCTGTGGCGGACTGGCAAAAGGAGATCGACCGGATGTCCAAAGAACTGCGCCGGCTGGATAACCGGCTGCAAGAGAGCAACTGGAAGACCGACTTAGTGGAATAGGCCAAAGTGCCTGGTAGCAGAAGCAGGGCGAATGCCGCGCGGCGACAGCGTAAGTCGCATCATGGATACACGGAAGGGCACGTGCGAGGTTCGAGTCCTCAAGAATTGTTATGCCCCGACTGCGTACAGATGTATTGTAACGGATGATTGTAATGACCGGGTATTGACTGCGTCTGCGAGGGTGGGAATGGGGATGCTGTTCCAATGACAGCATGGATTGGCAGATTGGCCTTTGAACAAAAAGATCCGGCTGTGGATAACCCAAAGCATCCACAGCCGGATCGGTTATTTCAGCGTGTCGCTGTTGTTCAGAACCAGGGAGCTGTAGAGAAACAGTACATCGCAGTTTTCAAAATCAATGAACTGCCCGAGGTAGTCCGGCTGGATGTAGCGAATATCCACCAGAGTGATCCTGGAGTATCCGCTGAGCAGCAAAGGCGCAATGCTGGAGCCAAAAGAGTCGCGGAACAACACCAACTCCCGGCCGCTTTGGGCGTAAGGATTTTCCATGGTAATCAGAGACAGAGAACCGGAGAGGAAGATTTCATAGGGGTCCTTTCCCATGGCACGCTCCATGTCGTACACCGTTCCGGTTCGGTTGTTCTGGTAATCATACACCGTGCAGTCCCGGATGGCATCGTTGATGAGATAGTGGATGGACTCGGGGGCCAAGGGGAGGGCCGATTGTCCGCAGTAAACGCCGTAGAAGTCCCGCTCCAACACAGACTCTTCGTAATTTTGAGTCAAGGTGACCCCCATGGCCTGGGCCAGCCGCTCCGCCACATCGGTGATCCGCTCCTGCCGCCAATGGGTGTCGGTCCTGTAATAGTCGTCCCGCTCCAACAGGTCTGAGATGGAGATATAGTCGGCAAAGCCAACCTTCTGTGCCATCAGGGACTCCAATTGCGCATAATCCATGGAGAGGTGCCCGCTCTCCCGGGCCAGAAAGCAGTTCTTGTCCGGGATTACGGAGAGGAACACCCGATTGCTGCCGTTCAGGTATTTGTCATAGAGGTACTGGAAGCGGCCTGCCGCCCGGTCCAGGGAGGACTCGTTCAGGGGGTATTCCACCGCGGCGGCGAAGCCGTCGGAAACATAGATCCCATTGTTGTCCTGCCGGTGGAACAGGCCGGTGGCGGACAGGGCTTTCAGTGTACGGAACTGGTCCCGGAAGGGAAAATGATCCTGGGTGTAGGTTTCAAAGCCGGACATGAACCGCCCGCTCAGTACGGTATCCAAGGTGAACGCCGGCATGGCGGCCAGTTTCCTCCGCTCACTGTCCGAAGTGGCTTCCTTGGGGAGAAACAAACAGGCCAGAAAGGCCACGGCCAGAAGCAGCCCAAACAGGATACAGACCGTCAGGTTTTTCTTTTTGCTATCCATGGTATCCTCCTATCAAAACCGGAAGTATAGGAATGGGTTAAAGGAGCCGTCCACCAGATAGCCGGTCATGACCAGCAGCAGTACAAACAGTGTAAAGGGTTCCAGTGCGTTGAGGATCTTACCGGCGGTGGGGTACTGGGAGAGGCGGACAAGCCCATTCCGGAGAAGGGGGGTGGCTCCCAAAACGGCCAGAATCAGCACCAGAGCGAAGCTGCGCAGACAGTAGACCGCCTCTGCAGAAACCAGCGGGATACCGCCGGCACCGAACAGACCGCCAATGTCGGAGAGGGCCTGCCCCATATTCTCCGCGTTGAAGATCACAAAGCTGATCACGACGAAGAATACTACATAGAGATGGGCGAGCGGGCGGCATTTCGAGAGCGGTTTCAGCAGCCACAGCTTCTCCATGATCAGAAGAACGGCGAACATCAGTCCCCAGACAACGAAGTTCCAGGCTGCCCCGTGCCAGAAGCCGGTCAGCATCCACACCACCAGAATATTCAGCAGTTGGCGGGCCCTTCCGACGCGGTTGCCGCCCAGCGGGATATACACATAATCCCGGAACCAGGTACCCAGCGACATGTGCCAGCGGCGCCAGAACTCTGTGATGCTGGCGGAAATATAGGGATAGTTAAAGTTTTCAAGGAAGTGAAAGCCAAATACTTTGCCTAGGCCGATGGCCATATCGCTGTATCCGGAGAAGTCGAAATAAATGTGCAGGGCGAATGCGACGGCGTAGAGCCAGTAAAAGAGCACGGACTTCTCATCGGACGCCCGGAACACGCTGCACAGCTCTCCCAGTTGGTTGGCGATCAGGATCTTTTTCCCCAATCCAATGAGAAAGCGCCGCACCCCCTCGGCAGCCAGAGCGGTGGAGTGGGAACGGTGTTCCAACTGCTGTGCAATGTCGGAATAGCGGACGATAGGCCCTGCAATGAGTTGGGGAAACATAGCCACATAGGCTGCCAGGTGGATCAGATTTTTCTGAGCTGGCTCGCCCCGGTATACATCCACCGTATAGCTGATGATCTGGAAGGTGTAGAAGCTGATGCCAATGGGCAGGGCGATGTGCAGCAGGGGAACCCCCAGTCCGGTGGCCGCGTTAAAGTTTTCCAGGAAGAAGTCTGCGTATTTGAAGTACAGGAGAAAGGACAGGCTGACCGCCACGGAGAGCCCGCAGAACAGTTTGGCCCCTTTTTGGCCCCGGTACCGCTCCTGCAAGAGGCCGAAGCCATAGCCGGACAGGATGGAGGCCAGCATAAGAAGGACGTATTTAGGCTCGCCCCAGGCATAGAAGATCAGGCTGGCCAGCAGGAGCACTGCATTTCGGAAGCGGGCCGGAGTGAGAAAGTATACGGCCAGAACCAGCGGGAGAAAGTAGTATAGAAATGGGATGCTGGAAAAAAGCATAGAAAACCTTCCTTAACAGCAACGTACGGGGCGGCTCCCTGGCGAAGAGGCCGCCCCGCAACGCTATATAATGTTATATTGAACTGGCGGTTCTCAGCCCTCTACCACCGGGGTGTCAATGATTGCCTCGGCTCCGTCCAGGGCAGAGAGCGCGTTATCCTTGAAGGTTTCCACCAAATCATCCGCGCCATACGCGGCAATGACATACTGGCCGTCCACGTTGATTACGACTAAGGTATCCGGCATACCGCAGATCCACTGCTTCGCCAGGATTCCCTCCTTGAGGGCGTCGGCGAACTCGTCGGCACTCACATCGCCGGTCAGGTGATAGGCCGCGCCGGTAAAGGTGTTGGCATTCATCATGTGGATCATAGATGCCGCGTCATCAATGTGGGTGGTCTCGCTCTCCGGAAGGCTCAGGGTGGAGGTCAGCTCCTCGGTCTTGGATACGTCAAAGGCGCCTGGGGCATCTGTGGTCATGTGCTCCGAATCGCCGCCGCCGATGGGGAACTTTTGATCCTCTGAATACACCCCATAGACCGTCTCCAGAACCTCCACCGCACTGGAGTAGGAAGAGGTGGAGCCGTCTCCGCTTCCGCCGTGATTGCTGCTGCCATTGTTGCCGCTACATCCCACCAGGGAGATCGCCATTGCCGCACCGAGAATAAAAGTGATCATCTTTTTCATAATACATGGTCTCCTGTTCTGCATTTATTTGGGTGACTGGTTTTGCTGAAGGTCATACCCTCCATCGTCACGCATGGAGAGTACATAGGTAAGCTGTTTGCCATTGGTTTTCAAGGTCAGGGAAAACATGGTGTCCTCTGTGCCGGAGAGGTCCCAGTAGAGCAGGACGTCTTCGGAGATCTCTGCTTCGGTGCCGTCTCCGAGGAGTTCGCCCTCCGGATCAAACAGGCTGAATTCACCGCCGGAAACAGATACCCGGGTCGTTTCGCCGGTTTCCAGCGCCAGAGGAATTCCGCCGGAGACTTCCCGAAGTCCAGATGTCATTTGAGGATGGTCCGCCGGAATGGAGACCGGTTCCGCCCCAACGGGTACGCCCTGATACAAGAGGGCGGTTTCCCCCTGCACAGCAAAGGGAGGGAGAGCGGCAATAAACAGGACGGCTGCGCAGGCGGCAGCGGCCAGAGATCCAAACGAAATCCATTTCGTTCTGGTGCGTGTCGGCTCCGGCTTTTGTTCCAGGCGCATGACCTGCTCCCGGAGCTCCTCCGGCGCTTTGATCCTGCGGTATGCCTCTACATCTTTTTGATCAAACATATTCATTCCTCCGTTCCAAGGAGTGCTTTGATTGCCTGCCGGCCGCGGGTCAGACGCATTTTGACTGCGGAAACCGAGATGCGCAGGCAGCGTGCGGTTTCTTCCACTGAAAACCCTTCCAGATAGTGGAGCACCACCACCTCATGCAGCTTGTCCGGCAGGCTCCGAACGGCGGCCAGAAGTTCGGATGTTTCTGAATCCTCCGGCGAGGCGATGTGTTCCGCATCTTCTAAAGGGGTATACCTGCGTACCGCGTTGCGGCGCTGGAGATCCCGGCATTTATTGATTGTAACGCGCAGCATCCATGCCCGTTGGTGGGACGTATCCTGGAACGTAGGCCGCTTCGCCAGATAGACCGCAAACACATCGTGGACGACATCCTGAGCGTCTTCTGAATGGCTCACATAGGTCAGTGCTGTCCGGAACAGCAGATCGGAATATGTTTCGTATAGCGCCGTTAAATCAACCGTTTCTCCATGACGCAATGTTCTTACCTCCTGTTCTATACACGCATGGCCTGGCCGCCAGGTCACATTTCCCTCCACATTTTTTGAGAAAGTTATTAAATATTATACCACGTTCCTTGTGGGCGCGATAGAGCGCGAATATTAGAAACAAAGCAGCTGCTGAAAACTTTTTAGCTGGATTTGCGTCTATAATGTGGAGACGCCGCAAATCTGTGCTGGACGATAGCTGACAGATTTGCTCCGGAACATATATGCTCTGTTAGATACATCTCAAATTCACAGGAAATTATGAAAGGAACTCAGATTGATATGAAGAAAAAACGATTCGCTACAATTGTGGCAGCACTCTTGGTAATTTCTCTGGCTAGCTGTAGTACACCTGCTGGGAGCTTACCCTCCGCGCCTGACGGTTCCCATGTGCCGGAAAAAACACAGGCCCTCTATTCCAATTTGACGGATGACAGCTCCAGGAGGGAGGTCGTGGATGCGCTTCAGGCCCACGGCGTATCTCAGGAGCAGACCGATACCCTGCTGGCCTGGGCAGACGACTTTAACGCCCGGGTGACCACGCCCACCCTCACGGAGGGCTTTACCGCCATGGAGGGTGACTTTGTTGACTACAGCTCACTTTTGTTTGACATTAAGGAACTGCCAGACGGCACATTTTTTATGGAGGCCAATTGCCGCCTGACCGCGTTCCTGTTGATGCGGGATCAGCTCCAGACCTGTGGGACTGCGGATGAGAGTGATACCTATCTAATGTTTGACATTGAGGCCATTGACACGCAGAAGGAATACCAGCTCAGTTCAGAAGCACGGGCCGATTTCATTACTCTGTTCAATGCCGTACCTCTGGAGGGGGCGGCGAACCAGGAGGAACACCTTGCCCGCATTGAGGAAGCGTGGTCGGAGCGTGGCATACAGGTGGACAGCGCCAAGGGAATGTCCCTGATCGAGGTATATCTGCATTCCCCATTTGACGGGGTCCGCTTTGTAGGACATACCGGCGTATTGATGGAGACGGAGGACGGACTGCTGTTTGTGGAGAAGTATGGCCCGGCTGGTCCCTTCCAGGCGACCAAATTTGAGAGCCGGAACGCATTGGAGCACTATCTTCTGGCCCGTCCGGACCTATATGGAGACGAGACGGAGCTGCCGCCTATTGTGCTGGAAAATGGGAAGATGATGGAGATATCCTGACCGGGGTACGGGTATCCGCAGTAGACACGGCAAAAAATGTCCGATGGGAGACCCATCGGACATTTTTCATATTCGTTTATTTTAGCCGCATTTTTGAGTACGGCGCGTTCCTGTACCTCACCTTAGCCAGTACACTGTCAGCAGTGAGGAGATGTAGCCAGGTTAGAGCCTTAATTTTTGCAAAAATATGTCGATATGATACATGAAACCATTAAGAGCAGAGGGAAACTGAAATACTACTGTAGACAGAGAAAGGGCGTGGTATAGGTGCGATATCTGGTTTATCTCTTTGGATGCGCTCTGTTGGTCGGAGGTGGGGCAGTCTGTTCAGTTACACCGTCCGGAATCAGACTGGATGTTGCAAACTTGCTGTCGCTTCTGGATTATACAACGCTGGCGTTTCTGCTAATCGCGTGCGTACTGGTTCTTCTGGGGAACAACTCTTTCCGCGCTTTTGGTTGGGCAATCCGGGCTATGTTTCAAGAGAAAAAACCTTCCGCCGCCCGTGCGCTGGAGAGTTATCTGGCCTATCGGCAGGTGGCTATAGGATCTTTACTGGCCGGAGGTGCTGGCTCATTGCTTAGTCTGATTAAAATGATGCACAGCCTGGGTGGCGGTAATCTGGAGGAATTAGGGATTGCCCTAAATGTAGCATGCCTGTCTCTCGGATATGCCATCTTTTTGAATCTGCTATTACTTCCGGTAGGGTTTCTGTTGCGAAAGACGTTGGGAGAGATAGAACAGGCGGATAAGGTAGACCAAGCTGCGGGAACTATTTCGGTGCGGCGAAAGCGCCGTAGAGCAGGGTGATTGGTCGGGGTGAATTAGGGCATCTGTTTACCTGCCGGGCTGAACTATATAGGAAGATAGATATTTTTCTCTGACAGGAGAAAACACATAGGCCGCAGCTTCTGCGCTTGGTGTAAAAAAGAGAACTGCACTTCCGTACGCCGCCCTTTCGGGCTGGCGGTTCGGAAGTGCAGTTCCAGTTCTGTCGCCTGATAACCGAAGCCGACATACTGCTCTGTCATGCTATTTCAGATGAAGAAAGCCCCGGATACATACCTGTTCTGATCTACCCTTATCTAATCGAGAAATCCATCATACCATGCCAAACGCCATTTGTGACACCGTACGTAAATCAATTGAGGACTAGCTGGGCATTTTGGAAGGTTCCCAGCCAGTCGAGGTTGAGGGGAGTGGGGGTAAGGAAGGTATCAGGTCGGACGGCCTCCCCGTGGAAATCGCTGCCCCCCGTGATATGGAGGCCGTATT
>ERZ773248.400-NODE-400-length-57932-cov-5.477495_pt1 | contig 57932 bp, 48 predicted proteins | sample MGYA00580518_ERZ773248 | MGnify/ENA primary metagenome ERZ773248 (study PRJEB29015, sample SAMEA2737762) | human gut metagenome | biome: human gut; feature: human-associated habitat; material: faeces | place: China | collected 2012 ...
ACTTTTGTTGGTTTGTTACTCATTGTTTGACGTTCTATTTCTAGAACCTCGCACTCTGGCGTTCATTCGTATGTTGCATTGTTCAGTTTTCAAAGGTCATCTGCCGCCTGCAAGAGAAAGATGAGAGAAGCTCATCGCTCATCGTGGCGACTTGTATATCTTAACAAACTCAAAGAAGTTTGTCAAGCTCTTTTTTTCAAATACTTTTGAGTGGGAGGAAGGAAGCCTTCACGTCCGCTCAACAGCTCGTTTAGTATATCCCACTCTGCTCCTCTTGTCAAGGGCATTTTTTTCACAATCTAAAAAAAACTGCCTGCCCCCATGACAGCAAACCGCATCATGGGACAGGCATGTCTTTTGTATAGGCGGCAGAACTATCCTGTTTTACTCTAATGTAAAGGGATTTGCCGCAATATCTGCCGGCCGGGCGGTGTACAGTTCATCGATAAATGCCGTCTGGAATGAGCCCGTTCCCTTTACATATTGTTCTGCCCGGCTGCCGGCCAGATTATATACGGCAGCACCGGTGACGGCTGCCACAAAGGGATCAGCGGCAGCAGCATAGACAGCCATGACACCGCCGAGGGAACATCCCGTCCCGGTGATGCAGGGCATCATGGGCGACCCTCCACGGGAAAGGGCAACTTGTTTCCCATCGGTAATCAAATCTTCTTTCCCAGACACGGCAACAGCGCCTCCCGTCCAGGAAGCCAGTGCCATAGCCGCGTCCTTTGCAGCCTGCACCGTATCTGTCGAATCGACGCCGCGTACGTCGGAAACAGCGGAACCACCGGACACATTCCACAATCCAGCCAACGCAATGATTTCTGAAGCATTTCCCCTGATGATGGAAGGCTTATATTCCTTAAACTGAGTCAGCAGATCCGTCCGCATTTTCCCCAGCCCGATGGCAACGGGATCGAGGACCCACGGTTTCTGTTCTTCATGAAGTGTTTTTGCCGTCTTTGGCAGAGTTTCTGCATAAATGGGAAATAACGTCCCTACATTGATATACATGGCATCGCAGATCCGCGCCAGACCTTCCCCTTCGTCGGGAAGATACACCATGGCCGCTGAACCGCCCACGGCCAGCTGGGCATTCGCTACAAAATTAATGGTCACTGTGTTGGTAATGGAAGGGGTCAGCGGATTCGTCTGCCGGACCGTCGCTGCCGCCTGCTCTATCGCTTGTTTCAACATATCACTCGTCATATCGGTTCACCACTTTCTTTTTATTATTATATATTATACAACTTATAGGTTGATATGTAATCAAATGTCTTGTATTATTTTTTTCGAATATGTATAATTATGAATGTAATCTTTTGGTAACGTTTTGGGATACGTTATACTGCACTATCTAAATAAGGAGACTGAATCATGAAGAAAAAATGGATTACACTGGCCGCTGTTTCATTAGCGGCTATGACCGTACTGACCGGCTGCGGTGGTTCCCAGGGTGACAGCAGCAAAAAAGCCAGTGACACCCTGGTCATCGGTATGGAACCGACATTTCCACCGTTTGAATTTACAGAAAACGATCAGTATGTCGGCTTTGATATCGACTTTGCCAAAGCTGTCGCTGACAAACTGGGAATGAAAGCAGAAGTCAAAAGTCTGGGGTTCGACGCCCTGATTCCTGCTCTCAAGAGCGGGCAGATTGACCTCATCGCCTCTGGTATGGATGCCACGCCGGAACGGGCTAAACAGGTATCGTTTACGAAGCCCTATTTCCATGACGGATATTCCGTCGTCGTCCGCAAAGACAATACGACTATCAATGGATTCCAGGATTTATCTGGCAAGAATGTCTGCACCCAGGTCGGCACAAAGGGCGTAGAACTGGGACAACAGGCTGGTGCTGTCATCAAGCAGGTAGATGCTAATAACCAGTGCTGGATGGAACTGAACAGCAATAACAGTGACGCTGTCATCATCAATACCTCCGTAGCCATGTATTACCTCAGTCACGGCGGCGAAAATGACCTGAAACTGGCTGGCGAACCGCAGATGGCTCCTGATGGAATTGCCATGGCTGTCAGCAAGGATAAGCCGGAAATGCTGGAAAAAGTCAACAAAGCCATTGATGAACTGAAAGCAGACGGCACCTATGCCAAGCTCTACAAAAAGTGGTTTGGTACAGAACCCAAAGAATGATAAGGAATGATAATGTATAAAGCATACGTATTTGATTTTGATTATACTCTGGTGAACTCTGAGCAGGGCATCGTCATGTGTTTTGAAATGCTGCTCCGTGACGAAGGGTATCCTCCCGTTTCCCGGGACATCATCTGCAGCACCATTGGCAAGACCATGTATGATGCCATGTCGATTATTACGGGAGAAACAGAAAAAGGAAAGCTGGCCCGTCTCATCCGGCTGTATAAAGTCCGGTATTCAGACTTTTACATGACGCCCAATACCCATCTGTTCCCTGAAACCAGACCGGCGCTTACCCATCTGAAGGAAGCCGGTGCCATCTGCTGCATCGTTTCCACCAAAACGCGGAGCCGTATCATGGAAACCATCCGCCGGGAACAGATGGAACCTCTTATCGACCGTATCATCGGCATCGAAGATGTTGAGCATGCCAAGCCGGCACCCGATGGCATCCGTCTCATACAGGACTATTTCCATCTTGCCCCGTCGGATATCCTGTACATTGGTGACAGCCTCATCGATGCCGATACGGCCCAGAACAGCGGTGTCGATTTTGCTGCCGTTACTACCGGTGCCACACCGGCATCAGCGTTTGCAAACCGCCCTCACACCCGGATCTTGTCTGATCTGAGTGAATTATATATGGGGAAAAAGTAATTCCGTTTGAAGGAGTGACTCATGATGAACAAAAAATATGTAGCTATGCTTGCTGCCTCCCTGGCCGCTGTCACGCTGATTTCCGGCTGTGGCGGTTCCCAGAGTGGTGACAAAAAAGATGCCGCCAAGGAACAGAAAACTCTCGTTGTCGGTACGGAAGCCACATTCCCGCCATTTGAATCGGTTGAAAACGATAAAGTGGTCGGGTTTGATATGGACCTCACCCAGGCAATCTGTGATAAACTGGGCTATAAGATGGAAATTAAAAACATCGGTTTCGATGCCCTTATCCCGGCCCTCAAGAGCGGTCAGATAGACGTCATTGCTGCCGGCATGGACGCTACACCGGAACGTAAGAAACAGGTAGCCTTTACCGATGTCTATTACAAAGGCGGATATACCATTGTCGTCCGCAAAGACAATACCGATATCACCGGCTATGACACCATTACCGGCAAGACCGTCGGCGCCCAGGTTGCTTCCAAGGCCGGCGACCATGCAAAAGAACATGGTGCAACAATCAAAGAATTTGATACCAACAGCCAGGGATGGATGGAACTGGAAGCCGGTACGGTCGATGCCATTTCTATCGATAAAGCCGTCGCCCAGGATTATATGACCCACGGTGGCAACGAAAAAGCCAAAATTGTCGGTGACCCGATCCTGTCCCGTGGTACAGCCATGGCTATCAGCAAGGATAAACCGGAATTGCTGAAACAATTCAATGACGCACTGAGCCAGATAAAAAAAGACGGTACGTATGCCAAGATTTACAAGAAGTGGTTTGGCGAAGAACCGAAAGATCAGGACTTATAATCCACTATTCTGTGTAGAAAGAAGGAGCACGATGCAAAATTTTGCATCGTGCTCCTTCTTTTTCATGCATTATGCTCCCTGCCCCCGGTCTTCCTGGACAGGTGCTTTATTCGTTTTTGCTTTCGTTTTTTTCTCTTTCTTTACCTTCTGTTTTGTCTTCTTTCCCGCTGGCTCCGCCTTTTCCTCAGTCCGGCCTGCATGCAGTTTCTTTTCAATCCGGGCCCAGTCATCTTCGATACTTCCCTGCTGCTGTTTCTGCTTTTCGTCTTCCAGCCGCCGCTGTTCTTCTTCGTGAACGGCGTCAGCAGCCTGCTGTACCGATGCATCGGGCACGATGAGAATCCGGACAGGAAGATTGGCTGCTCCCGGTGGCATGAGGTGTATCGTGACGGTCGTACCGGCTGCCACGGAATCGAGATATTCCATCGCATAGGCATTATCAAAGCCCATGCTCAGGCCCTTACGGGGCAGTTCCACGATTTTGCTGGTCGTCCCACCTTTTCCGTCATCATAACTGATTTCAGCCACGCCGGCATATTCTCCGCCCTGGGTGTTGAAATAGTAGTGGAGAAGCCCCGTTCCCCTGGTTTTAATCTGTATGATGTAATCGAGGCCATAATTGCCCACGTCTTCGGAAAGGCGGTCGTCGATGACATCATATCCCCGTAAAAAACGGTCCTGTATCCCGTCGGCAATGAGGACATAGCCGATGCCTTCTTCTGTCGTAAAGGGAATCAGGTTCTTGAGATACCGGTCCATTCCAGGAAAAGTTCCCCGCAGTTTAACGGCATCGCTGGCCAGATACTGCTGTTTCTTCATAAACGTCACGGGATCTGCTGCAGCCGGCATAATGACTGCTGAAACATACATATCTTCTGGAAGATCCATATTGACAATACCGGAAAAGAGCTGATCCGGCGCTACGATGACACGGTTCAGGCGGTCGCTGAGTATGGCATAACCCAATGGTGGCACGCTGACGCGGTTATAGGTCGCATTTCCTTCATAATACAGAGTAGACAAATCTTTGCCTACGTCGTAATACGACGTACTGGGTTTGGCATAATAGACACCGCTGACACCTGCCGAAACCTCACTAGTCGAAGGGTTGTATGCCATGACGACTATCTTGCGGGGATAGTTCGCCTGATTGACATGGTAAAAATACAGCCGCGTATCGCCTTTCACTTTATCGACATATAAAATGCCGTCCTTATCGGCGTATTCCGGACTGTCTGAAAACAGCAGGGTCCCCGTGTCATGAGGTGCCGTCATAGCTATGGGTAGCATCCGGCTGCGTACAATTTTACCCATGACTTCAGGATTGTCCGCCCCGTACTCTGTCCCCGCTGCTTCCAGCGACATCAGGGGCAGCATACATAAAAAGCCTGCAATCAGGCATTTACTGAGTCTTCGTAATTTCATGATGTTCTATACCTTCTATTTCTTTCGCTATGGTCGCGATTTTTTTAAACCGGTGGGATAATCCCGATTTCGTAATACCTGACAGTGCAGCAATTTCCCCCATCGTGGCTTCCGGATGGGCCAGACGCAGTTCGGCCGCTTCCTGAAGCCGTGGACTCAGGAGATGATACCGGCCGGAATCGCGTATGCGTTCAATATCTGCAGTCTGCCGTACAGCGGCGTTGACCGTCTTCTGGAGGTTGGCCGTTTCGCAATTGACCACGCGGTTTACATTATTGCGCATATCTTTGACGACGCGCACACTTTCAAATTTCAGATACGCTTGCACGGCTCCTATCTGCTGTAAAAAGGAAGACACGCCGTTTCCTTCTTTTACATAAACCAGGTAGTCCCCTTTACGGTCTGTCATCTTAGCAGACAGATGGAAATGATGCATCAGTTTCAGCAGGAGCCGGGCGAATTCTTTATGTCCCGTCACCAGTTCCAGATGATAGTCCCCCTGGGGCTGATTGACTGATCCGCCTCCCATGAAAGCACCGCGCAAAAAAGACCGGCGGCAGTCATCGCGGCGCAGTTCCAGTCCCTGAAAGGCTTCCTCCGCCGGGAGCAGCGTAAGGAAACGCAGGGCTGTCGTACTTTCCGCCGTCGGTGGAACCCGGAGGATATAATAGTTTTTCTTGCGCAGCCTGAGTCCGCGTCTGACAAGCACCTCTGGCCGTATATCAAAGGACTGACGCCACATAGACAGGGCCTTTCTGGCCACAGCATTATTAGATGTGCTGAACTCCAGCCCGGTATGCCCATCTGCCCCCATCAGGAATGAACCACCCATGCATAGCAACGCCGCCAGTTCCGCAGTGCGACAGGCGGCGTCTTCCACCGGAATATGAGCGGTCTCGTTCTTTACTTCTTCAGCAAACGACACACAGCTCACCTCCTGGGATGTTTCAGATTATATCTCTTCAAATAATAATGCAGCAATTCCGGGGACAAGTCGGTCCGCAGTGCATTGATCAGATCAAAAAGGACATTTGCCAGTTTGTTCGTATCATGGGTAGCGCCTGTTTCTTTGTTGACCAGATCAGCCTGGATCAGTGTCGCACCGGTCTTATGTATTTCTTTTTTATCGATCTGCACGGGATACTGGCCGGCAGCAGCATACTTCTGTAAAATCGCCGGATCTACATCGCCATTATTGGCCATGACAAAATCGATGACCGGCGCTCCGGCCTGCCGTTCGATAGCCTTGACATGATCGGCCACGCTGTAGCCGTCCGTTTCTCCCGGCTGTGTCATGACATTGCAGATATAGATTTTTTTTGCCTTGCTTTCTCGTACGGCAGCTGCAATATCTGGGATGCATAAATTAGGCATAATGCTCGTGTAGAGGCTGCCCGGTCCCAGAACGATGGCATCGGCATCGCGGATTGCATCGACGGCAGACTGTACGGCACGGGGATGTTCCGGTGTCGTAAAGACCCGTTTAATTTTGCCATGGGCCCGGGGAATCTGCGATTCGCCCTGTACAATGGTACCGTCCGACAGTTCTGCATTGAGCAGGATTTTATCTGCCGAAGAAGGAATGACTTTCCCGCGGACTTTCAGGACCTTGCTCGTCGCGTCCATAGCGCCCTCAACGTCTCCCAGGACTTCAATCAATGCGGCAATGAACAGGTTGCCAAAACTATGGCCGGACAGATTTCCCGATCCTCCGAAGCGGTGGGCAAACAGTTTTTCCATCAGACCTTCTTTATCAGCCAGGGCGACCAGACAGTTACGCAGGTCCCCCGGTGCTATGATATCCAGGTCCTGCCGGATCCGCCCGGACGATCCGCCATCGTCGGCAACCGTGACGACAGCCGTCAGATTATACGTTTTCGTCTTCAATCCCCGGAGCATGACCGAAAGGCCTGTGCCTCCGCCGATGACGACGACTTTGGGGCCCTTGGACAATTTCATATTGGATAAGATGAGCTCACTGAGATTTTCTGATTCATTCGGCATGATAACGCCCAGCATGGTACGGATCAGTCGCCGGGTAGACCACCCCATGATCAGGATGCCTGCCAGGAGAATGACGATACCAAGAGAAGCGAGGACGGTATAATTATAATGGCCCGTCGCTTCGTAGAGCAGACGGAACGTCCATTCTTCCACCTGTCCGATCCACTGGTAATTAAAGGTAAGGACAATACCAAAGCTGGTACACATCATGCCCAGGCCAAACAGGAACAGCCATCGCTTGATGTGCAATCCTGGATGAAGCCATTTAAAAAAGCGCATGTTCTGCACCCTCCTTACGCGTCTTCCCCTTCATAACCGGGGGCATCTTCTTCCACATCATTTTTAGCCAGATCCCGGTGCTCAATCGATACATCGATACCCGTTTCTTTGAGATGACGGTACATTTCTTCCGCCATGCAGACACTGCGGTGCATCCCGCCGGTACACCCTACGGCAATGACCAGCTGGCTTTTCCCTTCCCGTTCGTAATTGGGAAGAAGGAAATCAATCATATCGAACCATTTCTCTTTAAAGGTCTGGGTGACCTGAAAGCTCTGGACATAATCCCGGACTGCCGGCACACGTCCCGATTTATGGCGGTATTCCTCGACATAGTACGGGTTGGGCAGGAAGCGTACATCATCGACAATATCCGCATCAATCGGCATACCATGTTTGAAGCCAAAGGAAACGACCGTAACCGTCAGCCCCTTGCGGCCTGTATTCAGTGCATAGCGCTTGCGCAGGATGTCACGCAGCTGGCTTGTCTTGAGAGAGCTCGTATCAATAATGAAGTCGGCCTTTTCCCGGAGAGCAGCCAGCCGTTTCCGTTCTTCCGCAATTCCCTGGCTGATACGTCCGTGGAGCGCCAGTGGATGGACGCGCCGCGTTTCTTTGTAGCGGTTTATGAGGACTTTATCCGACGCTTCCATAAAGACGATTTCATACGAAACGCCCTGCTTGCGCAGTTCCTGAAGGGCCTGGCTCATGGCATCAAAGAACTGTCCCCCGCGGATATCGGCAATGAGGGCCACATGACGCACCCGTTCACCGCCTTTTACGCAGAGCTCGGCAAATTTGGGAATCAGTACGGGTGGCAGATTGTCTATACAGAAGTAGCCAATATCTTCCAGTACTTTGACAGCCTGGCTCTTACCTGCACCAGACATGCCGGTGACAATGATCAGGTGAAATTGATCCATCGTGGTCCCTCCTTATAAGATGAATTTTTCAATCGCTTTCGCTACACCATCTTCATTATTGGATGCCGTAACGTATGGTACCTGTTCTCTGACTTCGGGTACAGCATTGGCCACGGCCACGCCAAAACCGGCCGCCTTCAGCATGGACAAGTCATTCATGCCGTTGCCAAAGCTCATGACATTCTGCAAGGAAATGCCATAAATATCACAAAGCCGCTGCAGGCAGACACCTTTGGAAATACCTTTGGGCGTAATTTCAAGAAACGTCGGCTTGGAACACATAATGTCGAACTTGCCCGGCATGGCCTCTTCGATTTCCCGGGCCCGCTGCAGCAGTACGTCGTGTTCATCGCAGGATAATAATTTATCCGGCGCACCACAGGGAGTATAGAAATCGTCACCGCACACCACAGCATGGGAATGAGTAATCCGTTCATAATCGGCAACCCAGTGGTTATATTCGGCGACGCGCAGTACGTCATCGATATACGACTGCATCATCCATCCTTTTTCTTTCGCCAGAGCGAGCAGCTGTGCTGCATCTTCCTTCGGAATAGGATGGCTGTAGAGTATTTTTTTCGATTCCAGCGTCTGGATCAGGCCTCCGCCAAAGAGCATCATGGGAATATCTCCCAGGCCGAGCATGCGGCCATAGGGACTGGCCGTCGCATACATGCGGCCGGTAGCTATCATGATGTGGATTCCCTTTTGTTGTGCCCGGCGTATGGTATCTTTCGTATAGTCAGATACGGTTGTGTCGTCCCGGATAAGTGTATCGTCCAGGTCGATAGCTATCATTTTTATCGGATATTCTGGTTTTTGTATCATGTCGTTTTGTCCCCCTGTTTCCAATCAAACGGAATGCCGGCCGGTGCTTCCGTACCTGTTTTCACTGTTTCGCCATCTCTGGCATAGTTCAGATCATCGGCATACTCAGAAGCCAGGCGGTCCATTTCTTTCTGCTGGGCTGCCGTCGCCCGGCTGCGGTTTTTGAGTGCTGTGACCAGCATATCCCGCATTTCCACACGGGTCAGGGCATAGGAAGGAGAAAACTTTGCCATGTCTGCACCAGTGAGACCTGCTTTTGTCAGATCCAGAATATACTTGTATTCCCAGCTGTCCTGTTCGATGGCATCGAATGGATTCGGTGCATACGGATTGTACGCAGAGGCTGTACCACAGGCCAGTACAGCCAGTGTCAGCAGTATGAGTCCTAGTCGTTTCATAACAGCAGCTCCTTTTCTGTATTACCGCGTCATAAACAAATACGCTCTCTATCCGGCAAGCCATAAGCCGCACCGGGAAGAGAGCATATATCTGTGCAATCTGTTATTTCGTCGTTTTAGCGTCAGCTTCCGGCTGTTCTGCCGGGACATTTCCATCACTGACTGCCGATTCTTCATCGATGACCATGTCATCGAGCAGACGCATCTGGCTGGTAAGCAGCGCCCTGCATTTTGCCCGGAAAGCACTGACCTGGGTTTTCATTTTTTCCATATTCTGCTGTGTCGTCTGCATACTCAATGTCGTTTCATCAAGCATTTTTTTCTTTTTATTTTCTGCTTCCTGCAGGATGAGGTCCGCTTCTTTGCGGGCAGACACTTTGACATTTTCTGCCGTCTGCTGGGCCAGCATGAGCGTACTGTTCATGGTAGATTCCATCTTTTCGTACTGGGACAGCTTGTCCTGCAGTTTTTCACATTTTTCTTTTATTTCACAATATTCCCGGTATACTTTTTCGTAGTCATCGGCAATATTGTCCATAAAAGCATCGACATCTTCTTCACTATAACCGCGGAAGCCCCGTTTAAACTCTTTGTTATGAATATCCATTGGTGTAAGCATGGGTATATTCCTCCAAAATTTCTCACATGTATCGTCTCAATAAAACACCTGTACGCCCTTTGCGTGAAGTACCCGTAATCTGGGCCAGTTCCATCCGCCCTTTTCCCCTGAGAGAAATGACATCGCCTTCCTGTACTTCCTGGCTCGGCCCTTTGGCCGGCTGCCAGTTGACCTGTACCCGTTCGCCCTTGATGGCTTCTGCCGCCTTGGTACGGGAAATACCGAATCCGGAGGAAGCGACGGCATCCAGGCGCAGAGACGCCACAGTCGTCTTGATTTCTTTCACTTTTTCCTGTTTGGGCGCAATATCCGACAGGGCCATATCTTCTACCGTGACATGTACCATGGCAATCTTCAGGAAATTCTGCTTCAGATACGGAAGGAGGGGCGCATCGGCCAGGATGACGGCTCCTGTTTCCTCCATGATGATGTCGCCAAACCGGCTGCGGTCAATGCCCAGCCCCATGAGCGAGCCCAGTACATCGCGATGACTGAGAAGGCGGTAACGGGCATCCCAGCTCACATGGCAGGCAGCGATACCAAAATCGACAGGACCGTCATAACTTTCCTTGACAAAAGCAAGGCGCACCCGTTCTGCACCCTGATATCCACCAAAGGTTTTCAGGACCAGACCGGGGGCAGATGCCTGTATTGTTTCTCCTATCTGAACGGCACCGGGTGATACGAACTCACTGACGGCATATGGACGACCCTTGACCGTACTGTCGGCCAGGTCGATCAGGCGGGCAGCCAGTTCGCCATTATCCGTTCCTTTATAATACCGTATAATTCTATCTCTGTTTTTCACAAAAACGCCTCATCTGTCTTACTGCTGTTTATTGCCTTCGCCGTTTTTCCAGGCCAGCTGTGCCGTAAAATCACCGTAGTCGTGTTTGCTCCGGTCTACCGTTACATTGCTGGGTACGCAAAGGAAAATATCTTTGCCTACTTTCTGGATATTGCCATCCAGCGCATAGGTTGCGCCGCTGACAAAATCGACAACCCGTTTGGAAATATCCGGTTCCGTGCTTTCGAAATTGATGACTACCGGTTTGCGGTCCCGGAGGAAATCAGCTATACTCTGGGAATCGTCAAAGCTTTCCGGTTCTACAATCATCATTTTGAGCGGGCGGTCTACCTGTGCGGCTCCGAGAGCCGGGCGGCGGGCTGCTGCCACAGGACGCTGGTTCTGACGCGGTGTGTCTTCTATTTCGTCGTCATCATCTTCAAAGTCTTCGTCCGTTTCATAGATATCGTCTTCATCTACACCGCTGACCTTGCCTACTACATTATTCCAAAATTTTTTCAATCCCATGGTTTTATATCCTCCTTAGTATTGGCGCGGTCCAAATATGGCAGTACCAACGCGTACCATATTTGCCCCTTCTTCAATGGCTATTTCAAAATCATGAGTCATGCCCATAGACAAGTAACGGACTTGACCTTCTGGAAACTGAGGTTTCATATCTTCATATAAAGCGTGGGCGATCCGGAAAATCGGGCGCGTATCTTCCACATTATCAAAATTCGGTGCCATACACATGAGACCGCAGACCCGGACATGGGGCAGTTCTTTTGCCAGTGCGCTGATGCGCGGGAAGTCTTCCACTTCCATGCCGAATTTGCTTTCTTCCCGGGCGACATTGACCTGCAGGAGAATATCCTGTACCTTGCCTATCTTGCCAGCTTCTTTATCGACGGCTTTCAGAAGATGCTCCGAATCGATGGAATGAATCAGGTCAAAATGAGCCACTGCCTGTTTGGCTTTATTGGTCTGAAGATGGCCGATCAAATGCCAGACAAGATGATTTTCCGGAAATTCTTTTATCTTTTCCATTGCCTCCTGTACGCGGTTTTCACCGACGTTTACAATGCCGTCGGCAGCAGCTTCTTTCATACATTCTACAGGATGGTTTTTCGTGACGGCAATCAGGGTGACTGTATCACTCCGGCCAGCGCGGGCTGCCGCATCAGCCATGCGTTTTTCTATAGCCTCTATGTTTTCCTTTATCAAATAAGATCCCTCCGTGGTACCTATAAAAAACTTGGCACTTACTCTATTATATATACTAAGCCTTATAAATGCTAGTATTTTTGGAAAAATTCTGCTCCAATCGTCACTTTACGGGAATCATGGCAAATGCTGCCATCCTTCCCGTATGACCGCCATCGCGGCGGTATGAATAAAAATCACGTTCGTACTGGTACGCACAGTGCGTTGTCGTATCAATATGCTGTGCCAGCAGTCCCGCTTCCAGCAATAACTGCTGGTTTGCCTGCCATAAATCGACACGGACCGTATCATCTGTTTCATAGACACACCGGGCATAGGATGGCCCCATACGGCGGAAGATATCTGCCGTCGCTTCACTGACTTCAAAATGCTCCCGGGAAATGGATGGCCCGATAAAAGCGCGTATATCACGGGGCTGTGATCCATATACGGTCTGCATAGCAAATATCGTTTTAGCAGCCAGCCGGGCAGCCGTGCCACGCCAGCCGTCATGAACGACAGCACAGGCTTTCTGTACCGGATCATACAGGATGACCGGCACACAGTCGGCGATGCATATGAAGAGTAGTACGCCCGGCCGGCTGGTCATGAGCGCATCCGTATGGGGAAGGGCATCATGATAACTGCCGGCTCCCCTTCCGGTCTCACTGGCTCCGACGGCGACTACGTGATCTTCGTGGGTCTGCTGCGGCGTAGTCAGCACATCCAGGCGGCAGCCCAGATGAGCGCAGAGACGACGCCGGTTTTCCAGAACGCAGGACACCGAATCACCTACATGCAGTGCCAGATTGAGTGAATGATACGGAGCCGGGCTGACCCCGCCGGTACGGCCCGTAACGCCATGGCACAGGCCGGCACGATGTAACAAATCACTTTCTTCCCAGGCAATCCCGTCATTATGGTTAATCCACCGTGTTCCCATGAGCACCTCCACATACATGACACCGCCGGCATCCTTCAAAGCACGGTATGGTAAACTCTCCTTTTTCGGCTTTCTTCAATTCCCGGGTCAGATAGTCCGGGACCAGGCCATTATCGAGCACGCTCCAGGGAAGGAGTTCATCGGTCTGCCGTGGCGTATATAAAAACTTTTTCACATCGAATCCCGTTTCCCGGGCTGCCCGTTTCCATCCCCGGACGCCTCCATAGGAATGGGCTTTCAGGAGCAGTTCCCCGACGCGGCGGTCTCCCCGGGAAAGAACACCCTGGATATAACACTGCCGCAGCGGTTCAGCCAGCACTTCGGTCTGCCGTATGTGACCCACTTCTTTTTTTATATACGCCAGCCTCTGTTCTACGACTTTCTGTTCCGTCATGGCCATCCACTGAAATGGCGTCATCGGTTTGGGAATAAAAGGATTGATGCTCAGAGTAATGCTGCTCTTATTGCCAATACGGTCCATATGTTCCCGTACCCGCCGCGTCATATCCACGATTCCCTGTATATCGTCATCCGTTTCCATAGGAAGGCCGATCATGATATACATGCGCACCTTACGGATGCCGGCAGCCGTACACAAATCAATGGAGTGTAGAAGATGCTCTTCGGTAATCCCTTTATTGATAATGTTGCGCATATGCTCGCTGCCGGCTTCCGGCGCCAGGGTAATCGTCTTCTGTCCGCTTTCTGCAATGCCTTTGACAATCACCGGAGTAATGGAATCGGCCCGCAGGGACGCGCAGGAAAAAGCCAGCCCCTGCTGCCGTATAAATGTAACCAGTTCATCGATGTAGGGATAATCGGAAATGGCCGCCCCCATGAGTCCTATCTTTTTCCCCAGCTTCTTTCCCCGCAGAACGGCAGCTTTGACATATTCCAGTGGGCGCACGCGGGGACGGCGGTAACAATATCCTGCCATGCAGAACCGGCAGTGACGGCCGCATCCCCGGGCAATTTCAATGAGATACATGGCTCCAAATTCCGTATCCGGCGTTGCAATGACCGTTTCCCCGGGCCGGGTCAGTTCATGCCACTGCCGGCGTACATGGTCCGGGATACCCGGTTCGGCATCAATACGCAGCAATCTGCCCGTATCATCATACACGTGATGATAGAGGGATGGGACATATACGCCTTCAACCCGGGCCAGCCGGCGCAGCAGTTCCTGCCGGTCCACACCGTCAGCTTTTGCCTGGATCCAGGCGTCGAGGAAAGCGTGAATCAGCTCTTCTCCTTCACCGATAAGGCAGACATCCATGAACAAGGCCAGCGGTTCCGGATTAAAGAAGGCGACGGGGCCGCCCATAACTACCAGTGGATCCGTTTCCGTCCGGTCTGCAGAACGGACCGGAACGTGACCGGCTTCCAGAATATCCGGGATATTAAAATAATCCATTTCAAAATTGACAGAAAACCCCAGAATTTCAAAATCACATAACGGCCTCTTATTTTCCAGTGTCAGAAGGGGAGAATGTTCTTTTTCATAGAGTTTCTGCAGTTTCTTGTCTGGCAGGAAGGCCCGTTCGCATTGAAAATCATCACGGCTGTTTACCTCTCTGTAAATAATCTGCATGCCCAGATTACTCATACCTGTCTCATAGGTATTAGGATAACAGACAGCCATTGTATGACGACTGCCGAACGGATGCACAACATATCCGGTCTCCTTTGCCAGTCGTTCATTTAATGCTTTTTCCAATTGCCAGCCCATACGTTTCTCCTTCCTGCACATTATGATGTGTCTTTTATTTTACTAGCCGTATCCATTCTTGTCAAAGCCAGGTCTTTATAGTAGAATATATATATATAATATTAATTGACTGTTCCGAGTCAGCGTATGTAAATTTACACTTAAAGGGATGATTACCAGATGAAAATAAAATGCGTCGAATTAAGCCAGTTTGAATCCGATCTGATTCTCGCATTCTCACGCCAGCCGAAAGCGGCGCCTGTTTCGACGGGGTTATGCCGTGCGATTTATCGCCGCCTTGAAGGCCAGCCGGCCTTTGCCAGGAATAATGTCACCGTATACAGCAAACAAAGCGGACCTGTAATCCGTCCGGCTATGGCTGAAAAATAAATACCGTATTTACAAAAACCAGCATAGTAAAAGGGCTTGTCGTCATCGGCAAGCCCTTTTTCGTCGTATCCCGGCATCAACTTTCTTTCATTTCCTTTTCCAGCCGCCGGGCAACGGCTTTTCCCGTTCCCGTCCTGGCCAGGCCGCCATCGGATGTTTCCTTGAGGGCAACAGGCATCATACGGCCGATTTCAGCCATGGCACTGATGACTTCATCAGGCGGAATGACGCTGCGGATACCAGCCAGGGCCATCTCAGCAGCGCCGACAGCCATGACAGCCAGACAGGCATTCCGCTTGACGCAGGGCACTTCTACCAGACCGGCTACAGGATCACAGGCCAGCCCCAGTGTGTTTTTCATGCATAGTGCCATGGCCTGCAGGACGGCATCATCAGAGCCGCCTGCCAGCTGGGCTGCGGCAGCAGCAGCCATGGCAGCAGCCGTCCCGCATTCAGCCTGGCAGCCGCCGACGGCCCCGGCAACTGAGGCATTGCGGGCCACGACCGCACCGATTCCGGCAGCCGTAAAAAGGGCTTCTACATTTTCCTGCGGACTCGTTCCCAGTTCTTCGCTGACAGCAGTGAGTACAGCCGGCACGATACCGCAGGAACCTGCCGTCGGACAGGCCACGATTTTAAACATCTTGGCATTCGCTTCACTGACAGCCAGCGCATACATTTCTGCTTTGCGTGCCAGACTGCCCAGCAGCCGGCCGCTGCTATGAGCCAGTTTATCGGCATCGCCGCCGACCAGTCCGCTTACCGACGTTCCCGTATCGGAAAGGCCGGCTTCTATGGATTCACGAAACACTTCCAGGCGGGAAGCCATGCACTGCCGCACCGCCGTTTCCGTCTGTTCGGAGGTTTCCATTTCATGGCGGATAACGACTTCCGCTATCCGTATATCATGCTGAACCGCCCTATGGGATAGTTCTTCCAGCGTTTTATATTCGTATTCGTACATTTCTCCTGTACCTCCTATAACGGTGCCAGCGTAATGACGCTCTCAATAGCTGAAATATTACCGATAAGGCTGACCATTTCCGCCGGTACCGGGCTGTCTGTGCAGACAATCATGACAGCGTTGGCATGTTTGCCGCTGCGGAACACCTTCATCGTCGAAACATTGATATGCCCGATGGCCATGATGGTCGTCGCCTGGGCAATAATCCCCGGCTGATCCCGGTGCAGTGTTATGAGCGTATGTTCTTCCCCGTTGAGGGATACTTCAAATCCATTAATCTCACGGATTTCTATTTTACCGCCTCCCAGTGAAACACCGAGTATTTCTGCCTGATTGCCATTTTTGCCCGTCATGGCAATGCGGACCGTATTCGGATGATCCACTTCTTCATCAGACCGCTGCAAGGTGATTTCCAGCCCTTTTTCAGCCGCTATGGAAAAGGAATCCCGGAGCCGGGTATCATCCGCCGAAAATCCCAGCAGGCCCGCAACCAGGGCCTTATCCGTCCCATGTCCTTTATAGGTCTTGGCAAATGAACCGTATACGGTAATCAGTGCCTTCTCCGGTTCATCCTTTAATATATTTCTTGCCATAAGCCCGATACGCGCGGCACCTGCCGTATGCGAGCTGGAAGGGCCAATCATGACAGGCCCTACAATATCAAATACACTCATGATATGCTCCTATTCTACACGAATCGCCTTTCCCAGGCGGAAACTATATATATAGGCTTCCCGGACCGGATGCCCGCCGATTCTTTCTACAGCCTGCCTGTAGAGGGAAAGCTGTACGCCGTAACGCCTGATAAATGCGCCGGCATCATCGAGACGGTCTGTCTTATAATCAATCAGCACCCATCCATCAGGTTCCTGGAATAAACAGTCAATAACGCCCTGTACCAGTATTTCTTCTCCTTCTTCTGCATCCGGCAGGAGTCCGCCTGCCGGAAGGAGGATGCTGAACGGATATTCCCGGAGTATGCGTTCTGACGCCGCCATACGCCGGCTGAGCGGGGAATGGCAGAACGCAAGGATGGGCGGCAGATAGGCCGATGATACTTCTTCTGGCGTAAATAATCCCTGAGTCTGCCAGGACCGGAGCTGCTCTTCTATATCCTTCCGTTCCATGCCGGATTTCACATTCAGATACTGCATGATTTTGTGAACCAGCGTACCATGCCGGGCGCCTGTTTCTTCTTCCTCTTTTTTATCCAGCCAGGCAGGAAGCCGGCTGAACACATCTTCATCGTCTTCCACAGCCGACCCTGGTGCAGCCAGTTCCCGTTCTGCCTCCAGTTCATCCTGATGCAGGAGCTGATACTGTCTTTTGATTTCCGAAACGGAATACTTGGCCGCTGTTTCCGCCGCTTTGGGCCAGGGATAGTGCCATGACAAGGCCCGTTCCATCCAGCCCGGGATATCCGTTCCCGTCAGCTCACCGCGGCGTAGCTGCTGCAACGGTGAATCGCAGGATATATCCGTCACCACTTCAGTAAGAGGCGGTACCTGGTGATACAGGGCGAGATGCCAGAAGCCATGGGTTTCGTCACTGTCGAGACCGGCCAGAGCCTTTCCGCCGGTCTGTTCCCACTGGTCCTGTCCTGCAAAAAGAGGCATGAGCCAGTCGAGATAGGAACGGCTTTCTGCCGGATTATCCTCTTTCTGCCAGCGCGCCCAGGTCTTTCCTATATCTTTAACCGTACCTGTCAGGATCAATTTATCCCGCGCCCGGGTCATCGCTACGTAGAGTACGCGCTGTTCCTCTGCCCGGCCTTCCCAGGCCAGTTGTTCCCGCAGGCCGCTCCAGATAAAATCCGGATAGGAAATGCGCCATTCCGTATCGAATTGCCGCAGACCGATTCCCAGGGACTTGTGAAGCAGTATGTCCCGGGAAAGGTCCGTCTCGTTAAATTGTTTTCCCATATCGGCGACGACGACAATGGGAAATTCCAGCCCCTTGCTTTTATGAATGGAAAGGATCCGTACGACATCTTCTCCCTCGCCCAGGACTTTGGCAGGGGCCAGATCGAGCTGATCTTCCTGCATCTTGTCAATGAGCTGCAGGTAACGGAACAGGCCGCGGTATCCTGCTTCTTCGTACTGGCGGGCCCGTTCATACAGTGCCTGGAGATTGGCCTGCCGCACAGCACCGCCCGGCATGCCTCCGACAAAATGAATATATCCCGTATCCAGATACAGCTGCTGCAGCAACTCAGCCACACTGGCACGGCGGCTGAACGTCCGCCACTGTTCCAGATGCCGCATAAAATCCTGCAGGGGAGCTGCCTCATCGTCTGGCAGGGACTGGACATATACAGGCAGGTTCTGCCATAGTGTCCCATCCCCGGTCAGACGCAGATCAGCCAGGGCATCTTCTTCCAGTCCGACCAAAGGAGACCGGAGGACTGCCGCCATGGGAAGATCCTGCTCCGGATTATCGATGCAGCGCAGCAGTGCCAGCATAACCTGTACTTCTATGGCCGCAAAATATCCACCGCTTTCATCGGCATAGACGGGTATGCCGGCTTCCTGGAACGTCCGTGCCATGATCTGTGCTTTATTTTTCAGGGAGCGGAGCAGCACTACCATATGGCGCCAGGAAACAGGTTCCATGGAACTATCCTTACGCTGGATGTACTGGCCGGACTGTTTAATATCTATAAGGCGGCGGGCCACCATCTGGCACTCTTTTTCAAAGGCCGTGCGTTCAGTATCTCCGTCGTCAGACGGTTCATCGGAAGATGATTCTCTTCCCGTGTCGTTTTCTGTATCCGTTTCTGCCTTTCCTGCTGTGTCGAGAATCTGAACTTCTATGGTACCGCCAAGCCAGTTGTCTTCCGTACAAGGCTTGCGGCCGGCATAGAGCTTTTCCCGTTCGCCATAGGGCATACCGGCTGTATCCGGCGTCATGATACGGCTGAATACCTCATTGATAGCTTCCAGGATATGACCGTCACTGCGGAAATTGCGGGCCAGATCGATACAGCGCTGCTTTGCATGTGCATCGCGGCTGTAGGCCTGATATTTTTCCAGGAACAACGTGGGATCGGCCAGACGGAACCGGTATATGCTCTGTTTGATATCGCCGACCATAAACCGGTTGTCCGGACAGGCTATCAGCCGGGCAATCATTTCCTGAACGCCATTCGTATCCTGATATTCATCCATGAGGATTTCCTTGAATGTCTGCCGCAATTCCTCTGCGGCATCGGACCGAACGATGTGTTCCGGCGTCGAAGACGGGTCCAGGAGTATGTGCAGGCAGAAGTGTTCCAGGTCGTTGAAATCGACCCAGCTTTTTTCTCTCTTTGCCTGTCCGTACGCATCAGCAAAATCTTTTGTCAGCTGCACCAGTCCTGTAATATACGGTTTCATACTTCGCAGTCCATCCAGCCATTCCCTTTCCGATGGCACAAACCACATATCTTTCATGTCCGTAAACTGTTCCTTGCATGACTTGCGTACGTTTTTGCATTGTTCCCAGAAGGCTTTATCCTCTTCATCCAGCTTACGCAGACTAGCAAGACGTGCGTAATTAACAGCCAGCACAGCCTGACGCAGGTCTTCCCAGGAGCTTTTACCCTGTATCTGCTGCAGCATGTCATATTCGTTCCGGATCTGCTGGTGGCCTTTTTCCAATGCCGGACGTGCCGCCAGCCCCGACAGGATCTGCTGCAGCCGGCCCAGTATACTTCTGATCCGCAGGCGGACCTGCTTTTTGATGGGCTGGCACCATGGCAGATCGTCCAGTCTGGCATTATCCTTTACAGCATAATCAGCCGCAGCCTGATCCAGCCAGTCATCGGGCCATGGCAGACTGCGGGAAAACCGGTATATACGGATGATTTCTTCCATCAGGATGTCGTCTCCGTGTTCATCACCAAACATTTCAGCCAATGGATACAGGATTTGTGCTTTGTCAGCATCTTCATAGTACGACAGAAAGACATCTTCCAGCACCTGATGCTGCAACAGGGTCAGTTCCTCGGTTCCTGCAATCGTAAACCGGGGATCGACATCTATTTTATAAAAATACCGCCGGATAACGGCCTGACAGAAGGAGTGAAGGGTAGAGATGTGGGCAGATGGCATCAGCGCCAGCTGCCGTTCTGCCATTGCCGAGTCTTCTTCGGTCAGTTTTCCGGCCAGTGCCGCCGCAATCCGCTCCCGCATTTCAGCAGCAGCCGCCTTTGTAAAGGTAACGACCAGCATTTCCGTTATGTCCACCGGATCTGTCCGGTCCAGAAGCCGGCGTATGATACGTTCAACGAGCACAGCCGTCTTACCGCTTCCGGCAGCCGCCGACAACAACAGTGTCTGGCCCCGGCTGTCGATGGCTTCCTGCTGTTCATGAGTCCATGCCATGCGTATCATCTCCTTCCTGGCTGATGCGGACTACAATATCACTTTTTTTCAATTTCCCGGCCGCATCGTAGCTATTATCCTGCGTATGAGGATCAAACGCACAGAATGCGTGATACGGACAATACTGGCAATGGCTCTGCGCCCCGAACAGTACGGGATGGATAGAGATATCACCACTGCCCATCTGTTCGGCAATAGCATGGATTCTTTTTTCGGCCACGGTCAGTACCTTCTGCCACCAGGAATAGGGAAATACATTATATCCGGCCGTACTCAGATTCCCGCCCTTATTCAGCCGCACATTGAGAAACGAGGAAGCTGTTTCCATAGACCTATCCAGATACCGCACAATATCGGGACTGTCCAGATAAAATCCTTTCAGTTTATTTTCTTTATTGTACAACTGAACTTTTTCTTCCTGCCTGAGGAGCCGGTTTTCCGAAAGCTTCCGGCTGCGTACATAACAATACAGCACCGCGGCCGGAGCTGACTGAGGACCTATATTTTTTAAGGCCACATCCATATACGTCAGGAGCTGCAGTTCCAGTCCCATATAAATCTTTTGCAGATCCAGTACCGTATTGCCCGATTTATAATCGATGATAACGACAAAATCCGTATCGTCTGCGCGGAGTGTATCAATGCGGTCAATCTGTCCGGTCACGATAACTTCCAGTCCATTTTCCAATGTAAACTGCAGGGCTTTCCAGGCATTTTTCCCCTGGCCGAATCCCTTTTCTACAGCAGCCGTATGAAAATCCGATGTCTGATTGAAATCACACAGCCGGTGCACCGTCCGGATGAGGACCTGGATCAGCCTTCCCCGGATCTGGATAAAATACGCATTGGACATGAGAATGTCATTCTGTATCTGCGGCGACAGTTCCTCTACAATAGACGTACACAGTGGTCCTATTTCCTCATCCTGCAGATGCTGCCACTGCCGTCCTTCTGCCAGCAGTTTTTCTCCTATACGGCGCAATGCCTCATGAACGAGCATACCCAGGTCCGGTGCTGAAAAATGCTGCATCGGCCGTTCGGCAAGTCCCAGCCCATATTGTGAAAAATACGCAAACGGGCATTGACGGTAACTTTCAAAGCGGGTAACGGAACCGACGATCCGCCCTTCCGGAGCATAGAGACGGCGCACCGTTTCATACGGAAGCCGCTCCGGCCGGTTATGATAAAACAAGCCCAGCACAGCCTGTACGGCTTCCTGTTTCCATCCATGGAGCATGGCCCAGTCGTATAAAGACCACCAGACGGAATCTACCGGTTCGTTTTCTACAGCCGGGCGGAGCATGACAGGCAGATACTTCAACGCTTCTGGCATGGAAACAATATATTCCACAGCCGACGATGGGGACGCTTCCCCGCTTTCCTTGCGCAGACGGGAAATATATTTCTTATCCAGCAGCTGCTGGATCCACAAAGACGGCGTCAGTGCCTCGCCCTGCTCGTCAGCCAGCGCATAGCTGATGTACAGCCGTTCCCTGGCCCGGCTGGCAGCCAGATAAAACAGGAATTTTTCCTGCAGAGACCGGAACCGGCTTCCCGGTCCCAGTGTCACGCCAGCTTCTGTCAGGCTTTGCCGTTCTGTATCACTCAGGAGGCCCTCGTCGCCGCTGTGCTGGGGAAAAATGCCATCATTGATGCCACACAGAAAGACAATGCGCCCGCTGCTGGTATAGCCCCGTTCGACAGACGTAATCGTTACGTGGTCCAGTGTCGGCGGGATAATGCTGAAGGTCATTGTCTGCATGCCATCTTCCACCATCTGGGAAAATTCTTCCAGACTGACCACGTCATCTCCGCACAAGGCTGACATTTCTTCCATGAATGCCAGCATTTTTTTCCATACCTGTTCATGCTCTTTACTTTCTGTCGTACGACCAGCCGATTCATCGTCTTCCTTCCAGCGCCGCAGCGTATCGGGGACATGAATCGACTGGAGGAATGTATATAACAGAGTGCACCAGTCACGCAGATTTTTTTCTCCCTGCGCCTGCTGCCAGAACGGCAGTATATATTGCTGAACCCGCTGCCGTACAGCATTGATCTGCTTCAGTCGTTCCTGTATTTCCGGATTCTGCCTCGTATCGTCGTTCATATATCTTTGAGGATAATAGGTCCATTCCCGGCTGCCCAGCCACTGCCGGCTGCTGATGCCGCTGGCCAGGCAGTAATTTTCCAGTATATCCACTTCATGCCGGTCCAGGGGAAACAGATCCGTCTTGAGAAGGCGGAACACCGTCTCATGCGACCAGCGGGACCTCAGCAGCGCCAGAAACGCGGCAACAGCCTCTGCCGCCGGGTGGGACGCCATGGGACGGCGGTAATCGGTAAAGCACGGTATACCATAGGCCCTGCATATCCGTTCTCCCATAGCATCATACATATTGCTCGTCCGGGTAAGTATCAGGAAATCCCGGTACCGGTATCCATATTGCACGAGGCGGACGATACGTCTGGCAATGGCATCCATTTCAGCTGTACGGCTGGTACATTCTGAGACGATCAATTCCTTTACCGGCGTATCCTGCATATCCGGAACAGGTTGAAAGAAATGCTGGGTAAACCGCTGTATTCCCTGACACGGCGGGTCCGGCAGGTTTTCTGTTTCCAGATGGGGAAAAATACGGAGCAGACTCTGATATACCTCCCAGGGCCGGTGATACAGTGCCGTATTCCGTGCCTGCCGTGAAACATGTCCGGCATCCATCGTCAGCGTCACCGTCAGGGAATCGGCCGCCTTTTCAGCAGCCAGCAAAATCTGCAGTTGCTGCGGCGTAAACCACTGGAAACCATCTACCCAGACACGGGCTCCCTGAATGAATGTGTACCCGGGAAGTTCCTTCGCCAGCAGCGTCATCGTGTCATCGGCATTGCCAAAATGACTGTCCAGAAAATTCAGATAGTGTTCATATAACGAAGCAATGTCTTCCAATTTATGCGATAACGTCAGATGATTCATCTGTCCTGCCGCGTTCCGGAGCATATCCGGTGTAATCCGGAACGAGCGGCATTCCATGAGGAACTGCCCCATGGTCGTCACAAAGTTCGGCTGCGATGCCGCCGTCTGAAGGACGGTCAGGGAACTGCCGTACTGCCGCAGGAGACGCTGCAGTATCATATTGCGGCTCAGTTCAGATAAAGAGGCATGTTCCTTATTCCGTTCCTGAAAGACCTGGAACGCCAGCCGGGAAAATCCAAAAATCTGTGTTCCCATGAATCCATGGCCCGGCATAGCGGCTGCAAACCGTCTTTCCATGCTATACGTCGCCTGGTCGGGTACGAGCAAAATAGCTTTTCCGCCAGCTGCCGACCAGTTTCTGATCTCTTCCAGGCATCGGGCGGTCTTGCCGCTGCCAGCCTTTCCAAATACGACGGTTACTGCCACAACTATCTCTCCTCTCCCGTGTTCACTGCAAATATACATATAGAATATTCTATCATATCCGGTATGCGAATCCTAGTAGAGAAAAAAAAGCCCGGTGCTATCGTTCAGATAACAACGGGTCTTCCTCAAATTGCGGCACAAGCAGTTTTGACAAAAGATAAATGGGAAGGACGGCAGCGCTGCAGCCATTTCAGGTCATATGGCTCATATACGACCTGACGGTACGCATCCACATCCATGAGGGTTCCGTCCCAGTCAGAATGGACATCCCCATTCTGCTTAATCAGGATATCATACAAAATATCATAGGTGATCCCTGTTTTGGAATCTTTTTCCACAATCGTGCTGTATGGCAGTGTCTTATGATATGTCAGTTCCATTCCTTTATAATCAAAATGGAACCCGCAACGCATACGGCAGCCATCAAGGCCGGTATATGTGGCAATTTGTTTTAAATCATGGAGAATGCGGTCATCCTTTTCATCGTACAGATTTTCGGGAGTCGTCGCCGTGTAATCAAAACGGAACTGCACAGAAGCACCGGGGATTTTGTGGAACCGTTCCAGATACGGTACCAGTTCCTGCGCCGGATAATTTTTGTATAGTACACAATTGATGCGGAACGGAACCGCCAGCCGGCCCAGCAGGGAATCATTGGATTCTACGACGTAATGCTGCATATGCCGGGATACGTTGATGCATGTAATCTTATTCTTATTGTGTTTTGTAAAATTAACGATGTCATCTTCCGTCTGGAATTCAAAAACCGGCAGCGTCGTATTGATATACACTTTGTGCGTTTCCGGAATCTTATCGAGCATCATCTGTAGAGAATCCAGATTTGCAAACGGTTCGCCACCGGTAAAAACATAATCACAATACGGGGTAATCTGATTCATCATTTCAATGCTCTTGCATATCTTTTCTGCCGAAAAGCCTTCTGGATGGGAATATTCTTCTTTGTTGATGCAGAAGGGACAATGATTGCGGCAGTTGTACGGAACAAAAATGGTAATAGTCGCTCCGCCTTCACGTGTCTTGTATGGATGTCTTGTTGTCTTAACTGTACTTGCAGTAGTATGTACCTGCGTCTGTATCATATTCTCATTCGCCTCAAATTCTTTTTACCCAGCCGGGAATGCCCACTCAGCAGGCAGCTAATTTCACATCGTTCAGTAATATCCTACAGGCATGGGCACTTATTACTATCATAACACAAATGTCAATATCGTCAAATGGTTAACGAGACAGAAATTATGTTATTTTTGAATTATTTTAGCGAATTTCAATTCCTTTTCTCTTTTCCGTCCTCATGGACTTTGAAAAGGCTCTGCGCCAGACTGGTGACGAGACTGCTGCATTCTAGTTTGTGGGACCAGCTGCGCGGCACAGCATCGGCGCCGTACATGGCACCAGCCATATTGCCACAGACCGCTCCGCATGAGTCACTATCACCATCCTGATTACAAGCCATAATGACGGCATCTTTCAGCGTGCCCGTTTTCAGCAGGCAGTAAATAGCAAGAGCATATGTTTCTTCCGCAACCCAGCCTTTTCCAATCCGCTTCATAGCCCGCCAGGCTTCCCTGTCGGTTACCGCTTCATCAATAGCTCGTATAACCGTTCGTTTTACTCCTTCGTAATGTTCATGTTTTTGTAATATCCGCATGACTTCCGGCAGCGTATCTGCCAGTTCGTTTCCCTGACTGAGAAGGGATACGGACGCACTGAGCATTCCTGCTGCCAAATATCCTGTAGGATTGCCATGAGTCAGCCGCCCGGACTGACATCCCACGTCAAATGCCTTTTCCGGATCACCGGCATAAAACAACCCTACAGGAGCTGCACGCATAATGGAACCGCAGCCTTTACTGTCATTATCAGCAAAGAGGCTGTCGGACCGACCGCTTCCGGCCAGTGCTGACAGACAGGTTTTACCCGGTGCCCGGCGGGCATATAAGTCTTCTTCTCCCATCATATCGTAATCCCATTCCTTTTCATGGGCCTGTCTCGTCATCCAGGCAGATTGATCCGGCTGAACGACTTGTTTCGTCTGTGTATAATACCAGCGCATATACGAGCGGTACAGGCCTTCTTCCGGCGGCAATGCATCATGAGCCGCCCAAAGAAGCCCGTCAGCAGTGAAAAGAGACATTTGTGTATCATCCGAGATGATGCCTTTTCTTCCATTTGCATCCAGACGCAGTATTGTCCGCAACCCATAAGGACCAAACTTTTTCCGGATTGTATACCAATCGTCAAATTCGATGATATACCCCAGGGCATCGCCTGTCGCGCCGCCCAGCATACATCCCAGGAATCGGTCACATGTATCCATTTTCACACCTCCAGCACGTATATTCTGTTCCCTATAATTCTTATAGTTGTAAAATAATTATAAAAAAGGTTTACAATCTACAAATATTATTATATTATATAAGATTACACTTTTATTATAGCAGATAATTTGTCCCTTGTGCAATAAAAAAAGCATCTGCAACAACTGTTGCAGATGCTTTTTTTATTTTTCCTATAGGAAATGCTGGTTTTATCAACCTTCGATTTCGGAAACAACGCCGGCGCCTACTGTACGGCCGCCTTCGCGGATAGCGAAGCGCAGACCTGCTTCAATAGCGATCGGTGTGATCAGTTCAACGTCCATTTTGACGTTATCGCCAGGCATGCACATTTCTGTGCCTTCCGGCAGCTGGATTACGCCCGTTACGTCCGTTGTACGGAAGTAGAACTGCGGACGATAGCCGTTGAAGAACGGGGTATGACGGCCGCCTTCTTCTTTCGTCAGGACATATACCTGTGCTTTGAATTTCGTGTGCGGATGAATCGTTCCCGGTTTTGCCAGTACCTGACCACGTTCTACTTCTTTACGGTCAATACCACGGAGCAGTGCGCCGATGTTATCGCCGGCTTCTGCCAGATCCAGGATCTTACGGAACATTTCTACGCCTGTTACTACCGTATCTTTCGGCTGATCTGCCAGACCAACGATTTCTACGGGGTCGCCGACTTTAATCGTGCCACGTTCAACACGGCCCGTTGCAACGGTGCCACGACCGGTGATGGTGAATACGTCTTCAACCGGCATCAGGAACGGTTTGTCTGTCGGACGGTCCGGAGTCGGGATGTATTCGTCAACGGCTTTCATGAGGTCTTTGATGGACTGTACGGCTTCAGGATCGCCTTCCAGAGCTTTGAGGGCGGAACCAACTACGATAGGTACATCGTCGCCAGGGAAATCGTAGGAAGTGAGAAGATCGCGGACTTCCATTTCTACGAGTTCAATCAGTTCCGGATCATCGACCTGGTCAGCCTTGTTGAGGTATACAACGATAGCCGGTACACCAACCTGGCGGGCCAGGAGGATGTGTTCACGGGTCTGGGGCATCGGGCCGTCAGCAGCGGATACGACGAGGATAGCGCCGTCCATCTGGGCAGCACCGGTGATCATGTTCTTGACATAGTCAGCATGCCCCGGGCAGTCAACGTGTGCATAGTGACGGGTCGGAGTTTCATATTCGACGTGTGCCGTGTTGATCGTAATACCACGTTCACGTTCTTCCGGAGCCTTATCGATATCAGCATATGCTTCAAACTGAGCTTTGCAGCCTTCCGTTTCAGAAAGTACTTTAGTAATAGCAGCCGTTAATGTTGTTTTGCCGTGGTCAACGTGACCAATGGTACCAATGTTAACATGCGGTTTGGTTCTTTCGTAATGTTCTTTAGCCATTTGCATTTCCTCCAATGCGTATTTAGAATTTTTAGCCTCTTTCGCTGATAACTTTTTCCGCTACGTTCTTAGGAACTTCTTCGTAGTGGTCAAAGGTCATCGTATAAACACCACGGCCCTGCGTCTTGGAACGCAGATCCGTTGCGTAGCCAAACATTTCTGCCAGCGGAACAAAAGCATTGATATGTTCTGCGCCAGAGCGCATTTCCATGCCTTCTACACGACCGCGGCGGGAGTTGAGGTCGCCGATGACATCGCCCATGTATTCTTCAGGAACGACGACTTCGACTTTTGTATACGGTTCAAGGAGAACCGGATCAGCCTTTTTAGCACCATCTTTGAAACCCATGGAACCAGCAATCTTGAAGGCCATTTCCGAGGAGTCAACTTCATGATACGAGCCGTCATATACAACGACTTTGATATCTACCATCGGGAATCCGGCAAGAACGCCTGTTTCCATTGCTTCTCTGACACCAGCTTCGACAGAACCGATATATTCTTTAGGAATGGCACCGCCAACGACTTTGTTTTCAAATTCGTAGCCTTTGCCCTGTTCCTGCGGAATCAGTTCCAGCCAGCAATCGCCATACTGACCACGGCCACCGGACTGACGTTTGAAGAAGCCACGTGCTTTGACATCTTTGCGGATCGTTTCACGATAAGCAACCTGCGGTTTACCTACATTGCAGGCAACTTTGAATTCGCGTGACATACGGTCAACAATGATGTCCAGATGCAATTCGCCCATACCAGAAATAATAGTCTGGCCTGTTTCAGCGTCAGTTTTGACCTTGAAGGTAGGATCTTCTTCAGCCAGACGGGCGAGGGCGATACCCATTTTTTCCTGGTCAGCTTTCGTCTTCGGTTCAACAGCAACGGAGATAACCGGATCAGGGAATTCCATCTTTTCGAGGATAATCGGATGTTTTTCATCGCACAGTGTATCACCGGTCGTCGTATCTTTCAGACCAACGATACCGCCGATATCACCAGTATAAGCGATGGATACTTCTTCACGATGGTTAGCGTGCATACGCAGAATACGGCCTACACGTTCTTTTTTGCCCTTCGTGGAGTTGTATACATAAGTACCTGCTTCGAGAGTACCGGAATATACACGGAAGAATGCCAGTTTCCCGACGAACGGGTCGGCCATGATTTTGAATGCCAGAGCCGAGAACGGAGCGTCGTCAGAGGCTTCACGGATTTCTTCTTCTTCTGTATCCGGATTTGTACCTTTTACAGGCGGGATATCGAGCGGGCTCGGCATGTAGTCTACGACAGCGTCGAGCAACATCTGGATACCCTTATTTTTGTAAGCAGATCCGCAGAGTACCGGGAACAGTTTGTTCGTGCAGACAGCTTTGCGGATAGCCGCTTTGAGTTCATCGATGGTGATTTCTTCACCTTCGAGATATTTCATCATGAGATCTTCATCGGTATCGCATACAGCTTCAACCATGATATCATGATATTTTTTTGCTTCGTCTAATTCATCTTCAGGAATATCGACGACTTCAATTTCTTTACCAAGAGCATCATCATATACTTCAGCTTTCATGGTAATGAGATCGATGATACCGCGGAACGTTGTTTCAGCACCGATAGGGAGCTGAACGGCAACTGCGTTGGCCTGGAGACGATCTTTCATCATCTGAACAACGTTAAGGAAGTCAGCACCGGTCGTATCCATCTTATTGACGAATGCGATACGGGGAACATGATAATGTTCTGCCTGACGCCAAACCGTTTCAGACTGCGGTTCTACGCCGCCTTTAGCAGAGAAAACAGCAACAGAACCGTCAAGTACACGCAGAGAACGTTCAACTTCCACAGTGAAGTCAACGTGCCCCGGAGTATCGATGATGTTGATACGATATCCTTTCCAATGGGCCGTCGTAGCAGCAGACGTGATGGTGATACCACGTTCCTGTTCCTGGGCCATCCAGTCCATGGTAGCAGCGCCATCGTGGACTTCGCCGATTTTGTGAACACGGCCGGTGTAGAAAAGGATACGTTCTGTTGTCGTGGTTTTACCGGCATCAATGTGAGCCATGATACCAATATTTCTCGTTTTTTCCAAAGGAAATTCTCTACCCACGATTTTTTCCACTCCTCATGTAAATAGTCTAAATTACCAGCGATAATGAGCGAAAGCTTTGTTGGCTTCGGCCATCTTGTGCGTATCTTCCTTCTTCTTGACAGCAGCACCGGTATTGTTGAATGCATCCATCAGTTCAGCAGCCAGTTTTTCTTTCATCGTACGTTCGCCACGTTTGCGGGCGTAACCAACTGTCCAGCGGATACCGAGGGACAGGCGGCGGTCAGCACGTACTTCGACAGGTACCTGGTAGTTGGCACCACCAACACGGCGGGCACGTACTTCCAGGACAGGCATAACATTGTTGAGAGCCTGTTCAAAAACTTCCAACGGTTCTTTATTCATTTTGGAACGGATGATGTCGAATGCATCATAAACGATGGATTCAGCGACACCTTTTTTGCCGTCCAGCATTACTTTGTTGATGAAGCGCGTTACCAATTTGGAATGGTACACCGGATCCGGCAGCACATCACGCTTCGGCACGGGGCCTTTTCTTGGCATGTCTAATTCCTCCTCTATGCTATGTAAGTCATCTTGTTCATCTTAAATGGCAAATCTTATTTGCCTTTCTTAGCGCCGTATTTAGAACGGGACTGCTGACGATCTGCTACGCCAGCTGTATCCAAGGCACCGCGGACGATGTGATAACGTACACCAGGAAGGTCTTTGACACGACCGCCTCTGATTAAAACAACACTATGTTCCTGTAAATTGTGACCAATGCCAGGAATGTACGCAGTTACTTCGATAGCGTTCGTCAGGCGGACACGGGCAACTTTACGCAGAGCCGAGTTAGGTTTTTTCGGTGTAGCCGTGTATACACGGGTGCAGACACCACGTTTCTGCGGGCAGTTTTTCAAAGCCGGTGCTGTCGATTTTGTGATAGCGACCTGACGACCTTTACGAACCAATTGGTTGATTGTTGGCATGTGGGCACCTCCTCTCCAAACAATTAGATTTATAATGTAATCATCAATGAAGCATAAGCTTCAGGATGATGTTACCAGAATCAGCTGAGCAGTCCAACAGCCGCAGCCCCGACTTTTATCCGGCAGGCAAGCCCCAGTTCCGCCATCGTATAATTGCGGTCTGCGGCAATACCCATCTCAGCAGCCAGCGTAAGCAATGGTGCTGCCACCTGTTCGTCACAGTCATTGGCAACATACAGCTGTGTGACTTCGTTTCGTTTCATTGCTTTCAGCGTCTGTTTGGCACCAACCGTCTTTCTGGCTGTACCGAGCGATTCCAAGCTCACGAAACATCACTCCTTAAGACATACAATTTGGTCGCACGACTTGCATTGCGACACTTAGATATTTTATCATTCCCCTATTTCGATGTCAATGTATTTTTCGTAAAATAAGCCACCTATTATTACACAGTGCCGTGTGGTTCAATAATTATGCCATCTGGTATATATAGCTTGCGTAAAACGGGGTAAAAAAAACATCACATGAAGACGTTGATTATTCTTCATGTGATGTTTCATTTATATGATCTTAATGTCCGGCTTCCGGTGTGGTAGCTTCTGACTGGATGTCAATGGGATTGCCATCTTCATCTTCGTATTCCACAGTAGGAACCGTCTTGACAACTTTTACCTTGCGGTACCGGCTCATGCCTGTACCGGCAGGGATCAACTTGCCAATGATGACATTTTCCTTGAGGCCGAGAAGCGGATCGATCTTACCTTTGATGGCTGCATCGGTAAGGACGCGTGTCGTTTCCTGGAAAGAAGCGGCCGACAGAAAAGAATCCGTAGCCAGAGCTGCTTTGGTAATGCCCAGCAGCATAGGCTTGCCCATAGCCGGTTTGCCACCATTTGCTTCGATGCGCTTGTTCATGTCTTCAAAGACATTGACGTCGATATAATCGCCCGGCAATACATCGGCATCGCCAGCATCTTCAATCTTAATCTTGCGCAGCATCTGGCGCACGATGACTTCGATGTGTTTATCGTTGATGCCAACGCCCTGGGACTTATAAACTTTCTGTACTTCATATACGAGGTACCGCTGGGTTGCTTCTACTCCCTGGATACGCAGGATATCGTGAGGATTGATGGACCCGGACGTAATACGGCTGCCCTTTTCGATGACATCTCCTTCATGAACAACCAGGTGGGAACCGAAGGGAATCGTGTAGCTCCGTTCTTCCCCATCTTTGGAAAGGACATGAACGATGTTGATATCATGATGATCTTCTTTTTCCGTAATGGAAACGGTGCCGTCGATTTCCGTAATAATAGCATTGCCTTTCGGCTTACGGGCTTCAAACAATTCTTCGACACGAGGCAGACCTTGTGTGATATCACCAGCAGAAGCAACGCCACCAGTATGGAATGTACGCATGGTCAGCTGCGTGCCCGGTTCACCGATGGATTGGGCTGCGATAGTACCAACCGATTCGCCGACGTTGACCTTGCCGCCGGTACCCAGGTCGCGTCCGTAGCATTTAGCGCATACGCCATAGCGGCTGCGGCAGGTCAGGACGCTGCGGATCTTGACTTTATCATAATACTTGGCAATTTCCTTCGCCTGGTCTGCCATGATTTCTTCGTTAAGCGGCACGATGACTTCGCCTGTATCTTTGTTGATCAGTGTTTCCGCTGCCGTACGGCCTTCAATCCGGTCTTCCAGCGGTTCGATAATGCCATTACCTTCTACGATGGCTGTGACATAGACGCCACGGATATCGTTGTTACGTACTTTTACTTCCGTGACATCACTGCTCAGGATGCGGTCGATTGCATCTTCTGTGAGCGGAGTGCCAGCCGGGCATATTTCTGTGCCACAGGAGTCGATGACGGCTTCTTCGACAGATTTGCCGAGCATATTTTCAATCATAGCCTGGCGCAGGGAAGCACGGATGCTTTCTTCCGGCGCACCAAGATAGACATTTTCAATGACATTGGTGTGATTCATATCATCATTGATGTCGAGCTGGCTGCCATGGAGAGATAACTTAGGTACTTTATGAGCAACGAGTTCATCCATATCGTCTGTGGTGAGGACGTGTCCTTCCGGCAGAATGACTTCTCCGGTACCAGCATCGATGATATCAGCAGCCAGTACACGGCCGATAATCTTATCTGCCATGAGGGCGACAGCCTGACGGGTGGAACCAGCCAGACGGGCCCGTTCACGCACCAGATCGATACCAAAGACATCGCAGTCTTCTTCACGGACGATGACATCCTGGGAAACATCGACAAGACGACGGGTCAGATAACCCGAGTCAGCTGTACGCAATGCCGTATCGGCCAGACCTTTACGGGCGCCATGGGATGATGTGAAGTAATCCAATACGGACAAGCCTTCACGGAAGTTCGCCTTAATAGGCAAGTCGATGATACGTCCGGACGGGTCAGCCATCAGGCCACGCATACCGGCGACCTGACGGATCTGCTGTTTATTACCACGGGCACCGGAGTCAGCCATCATGAAAATAGAATTGAACGGGTCCATGTTATCCATCATGACTTCCGTAACGTCGTCGGTTGCCTTTTCCCAGATGGAGCAGGTCTTGCGATACCGTTCGTCTTCCGTAATAAGACCGCGTAGGTACATCTTGGATACATTCTGTACCTGCTTGTCAGCGGCATCGAGGATATCCCATTTTTCAGCCGGGATCTGAATATCCGAAATAGCGATAGACATGCCGGCCTGACGTGCATAATGATATCCGATTGCCTTGATGTTATCCAGCAGTTCGGCTGTCTTCGTGTTACCTACGAGATGGAAGCAGGCATCGACGAGTTTGCCTATCTGCTTTTTGTTCATGAGAACGCCGAGGCAGTTGACATCGACGTATTCTTTATCTTTCTTGAATTCCGCAACAGCTTCTTTATCCACTTTACGCGCCGGAAGCGGCCGGGTTTTCAGGAGATCGACGCCAAATTTTTCTTTAAGGGCGGAAAAACCGTAATCCAGGATACGGCCTTCACTATCCTTGATCTTGACAAAATGTGTCGTATCGATGAGGCCATTTTCATACGCAAATACCGTATCTTCCGGATTGGTGAATACCATGACTTTGTCCGTATGGAACAAACGCAGTGGTTCATAAATCTGATAGTTGTATAACAGTTTACCAGCCGTCGTTTCAATCAGGCCATGGCCCGGAATCCGGACTTTGATGAGTGCTTCGATATCAATGGCCTTGGCATCATAAGCCAGCATGACTTCATCATAATTGGAGAAAATTTTACCTTCGCCTTTGGCAGCCGGTTTGACCAGAGTCAGATAGTAAGCACCAAGAACCATGTCCTGTGTCGGAACGGCAACAGGCTTGCCATCTTTCGGAGCCAGGATGTTGTGTGCCGATAACATGAGCGTACGGGCTTCCGACTGGGCTTCCACAGAAAGGGGCAGGTGGCAGGCCATCTGGTCCCCATCGAAGTCAGCATTGAATGCCGTGCAGACCAGCGGATGCAGTTTGATAGCCCGTCCTTCCCAGAGAATCGGTTCAAAAGCCTGGATACCCAGACGATGAAGCGTCGGGGCGCGGTTGAGGAGAACCGGATGTTCCTTGATGACATCTTCGAGGACATCCCATACTTCGTTGCTGACCCGTTCGACTTTCTTCTTGGCATTTTTGATATTGGTAGCAATGCCTTTTTCCACGAGTTTCTTCATGACGAAAGGCTTGAACAGTTCCAGTGCCATTTCCTTCGGCAAACCGCACTGATGCATTTTCAGTTCCGGTCCGACAACAATAACGGAACGGCCAGAATAGTCAACACGTTTACCGAGGAGGTTCTGACGGAAACGGCCCTGTTTCCCTTTCAGCATATCCGAAAGAGATTTGAGAGGACGATTGCCCGGGCCGGTAACAGGACGGCCGCGGCGGCCATTGTCGATAAGCGCATCGACGGCTTCCTGAAGCATACGCTTTTCATTACGGACGATAATATCCGGCGCCCCCAGTTCCAGCAGACGGCTCAGACGGTTATTACGGTTGATGACACGGCGGTAAAGATCGTTCAGGTCCGATGTAGCAAACCGACCGCCATCGAGCTGTACCATCGGGCGCAGTTCCGGCGGAATGACCGGGATGACATCCATAATCATCCATTCCGGTTTATTTCCGGAATGGCGGAATGCTTCTACGACTTCCAGACGGCGGATAGCACGGACACGGCGCTGACCGGACGAATCGCGCAATTCTTCCCGCAAATCCTTATCGAGCTGATCCAGATCCAGTTCCTGAAGGAGTTCTTTGACAGCAGCAGCTCCCATGCCAACGCGGAATTTATCGCCATACATATCCAGATACTGGCGATATTCCGTTTCAGTCAGCAGTTGTTTCTTGACCAGCGGCGTATCGCCCGGGTCGAGAACGATAAAGGAAGCGAAATACAGTACTTTTTCCAGAGAACGGGGCGAGATATCGAGAATCAGGCCCATCCGGCTCGGAATACCTTTAAAATACCAAATATGAGAAACCGGCGTAGCCAATTTGATATGACCCATCCGTTCGCGACGGACTTTGGCGCGGGTTACTTCAACGCCGCAACGGTCGCAGACGACACCTTTATAACGAATACGTTTATATTTGCCGCAATGGCATTCCCAGTCCTTGGTCGGCCCAAAGATGCGTTCGCAAAACAGGCCGTCCCGTTCCGGTTTCAGCGTACGGTAATTGATTGTTTCCGGCTTTTTGACTTCGCCATGAGACCATTCCAGGATTTTTTCCGGTGATGCCAGACCAATCCGCATTGAATCAAATTCATTCACATCCAGCACAAATACCGCTCCCTTCTCTATAGTGACAATTATTCATCTTCATTAGTTTCATCATCCGTGCTATCTTCTCCCGGGACGGTTTCATACGTCATGCCACTCATGATGTCATCTTCTTCACCGGCATTGACATATTCATCATCGCTGGTATCGGCTGCATCATCGGCAGGAGCTTCCGTCGGAGCATTATTTTCTCCTTCATGTTCCCCTTCCATGACGCGGCGCAGATCATCATTCTGTTCCGGTTCGACATCGTCTTCATCATCCAGTTCCTTGATGACAACTTCATCTCCGTCTTCATTGAGGATCTGGACATCCAGACCAATAGCCTGCAATTCTTTCAGCAATACTTTGAATGATTCGGGAACACCCGGTTCCGGAATGTTTTCGCCTTTGACAATCTTTTCATAAGCCTTGACACGGCCAACGACATCGTCAGACTTGACGGTCAGCATTTCCTGCAAGGTATAGGCAGCACCATAGGCTTCAAGAGCCCAGACTTCCATTTCCCCGAAACGCTGGCCACCGAACTGTGCTTTACCACCAAGAGGCTGCTGGGTAACCAGAGAGTACGGGCCGGTCGAACGGGCATGGATCTTATCATCGACGAGGTGATGCAGTTTGAGGAAGTATGTGTAACCGACGGTAACGCGGCGGTCCATCGGTTCCCCTGTACGTCCATCATAGAGGACGGATTTCCCATCTTCAGGAAGACCGGTCAATTTCAGGGCTTCAAACACGTCTTCTGCATGAGCACCATCAAATACCGGCGTAGCAATGTGGATACCGGCTTTATCCGGTTTCGGCATGCCGTATTTATCATAGTCATAGCCGGCAGCACGCAGTTTGCCTTCCAGTGTCGGATCCATGGCTTTAATCTGCAGTCCCAGTTCATGCATAGCCCAGCCCAGATGAGTTTCCAATACCTGTCCGATATTCATTCGGGACGGTACGCCTAACGGATTCAGTACGATCTGTACCGGTGTGCCATCTGGCAGGAAGGGCATATCTTCCTGACGCATGACGCGGGATACGACACCTTTATTGCCGTGACGGCCGGACATCTTGTCCCCTTCATGGATCTTACGTTTCTGGGCAATGTATACGCGGACGAGGCGGTTGACGCCTGGCGGCAGTTCATCGTTATTTTCACGGGAGAAAATCCGGACATCCACAATCTTACCGGATTCGCCATGAGGTACACGCAGCGACGTATCGCGGACTTCCCGTTCCTTGTCGCCGAAAATAGCGCGCAGGAGCCGTTCTTCCGGTGTCAGTTCGGTTTCACCTTTCGGCGTAACCTTACCTACCAGGACGTCTCCCGGGAATACATCGGCACCGACCATGATGATACCGTCTTCGTCAAGATTCTTCGTGCTGTCTTCACTGACATTCGGTATTTCACGGGTAATTTCTTCGGAACCCAGTTTGGTATCGCGGGCGTCGCATTCGTATTCTTCAATGTGGATAGATGTATATAAATCGTTCTTTGGCAGATCTTCGCTCAGAAGGACAGCATCTTCGTAGTTATAGCCTTCCCAGGGCATATACGCAACGAGGATATTGTAACCAAGAGCCAGTTCGCCGCCATCCGTAGCCATGCCATCAGCCAGTACCTGGCCTTCTTCTACGTGTTCGCCTTTATATACAAGGGGGCGCTGGTTGATACATGTACTCTGGTTGGAACGGACGAACTTGATCAGACGATATTTGTCTTCGGTGCCGCTGTCGGTGCTGACGATGATTTCATCACCCGTAACCCGTTTGATGACACCGGCATGTTTGGCCAGAATGCAGACACCGGAGTCGCAGGCGGCTTTATATTCCATCCCCGTCCCGACGAGCGGTGCCTGGGTCCGGAGAAGAGGCACAGCCTGACGCTGCATGTTGGCACCCATGAGGGCACGGTTCGCATCATCATTTTCCAGGAACGGAATCATAGATGTACCAACGGATACAACTTCCTTAGGCGATACGTCCATGAAATCGACCCGTTCAGCACGGAATTCACGGGTATCTTCACCATGACGGCAGGCAACACGTTCGTGTACGAAATGACCGTCTTCCGTCAGCGGTTCATTAGCCTGTGCAATGATATACTGTTCTTCTTCATCAGCTGTAATATAGTGTACATCGTCGGTAACGACATGGGTTTCTTTGTCTACACGGCGGTATGGTGCTTCGATGAAACCAAATTCATTGACCTTGCCAAAGCAGGCCAGTGAGGAAATCAGACCGATGTTCGGACCTTCTGGTGTTTCTACCGGGCACATACGGCCGTAATGGGAATGATGAACGTCGCGGACTTCAAAGCCTGCCCGTTCACGGGACAAACCGCCAGGGCCAAGAGCACTCAGACGGCGTTTATGTGTCAGTTCGGCCAGAGGATTCGTCTGGTCCATGAACTGTGACAGCTGGCTGGAACCAAAGAATTCTTTAATAGCGGCTACGACAGGCCGGATATTGATCAATACCTGCGGCGTAATCTGTTCCGAATCCTGGATAGTCATGCGTTCACGGACTACCCGTTCCATACGGGTAAGGCCGATACGGAACTGGTTCTGCAGCAATTCTCCGACGCAGCGCAGACGGCGGTTGCCCAGATGGTCGATATCATCGACAGTGCCGAACCCATCCATCAGATTGAGGAGATAATCGATATTGGCGATAATATCTTCTCTGGTAATCGTACGATGTTCATACGGGAGATCGCTATTGTTGCAGATAATCTTATATACGGAACCATCCTGTTTTTCAACAAAGGCTTCGACGAGGCCGCCGCCATCGCCAGCTGGGGCATCTTCCGCAATTTCGCGGTGGAAAACGCCACTTTCACGGATTTTTTCAACTTCCTGTGAACCAATGGTCGTATGGGCATCGACAATGATTTCCCCTGTTTCCGGATTGACAATCGGTTCGTGGAGTGTCTGGCCAAAAAGTCGGCGTTCCCAGCCCAGTTTCTTACCGGCTTTATAGCGGCCTACGCGGGCCATATCATAGCGGCGGGAGTCAAAGAACAACCCTTCGAAAAGATTGCGGGCACTTTCTACTGTCGGCGGTTCACCGGGACGGAGTTTCTTGTAGATTTCTACAAGAGCTTCATCCTGAGATTCTGTCGTATCCTTTTCAAACGTAGCTTTGAGGCGTTTATCATCATAGAAAAGATCGAGGATATCGGCGTTAGTGGACCAGCCAAGAGCGCGGATAAGTACCGTCACGGGAATCTTACGGTTACGGTCAATACGGGCATAGACGATATCATTGGCATCGGTTTCCAGTTCAATCCAGGCACCGCGGTTCGGGATGACCGTCGAATTGTACAGACGGATGCCCATGGGGTCGATTTCACGGCCATAGTACACACCTGGTGAGCGGACAAGCTGGCTGACAATAACACGTTCTGCGCCGTTAATAATAAACGTACCTGTATCAGTAATCAGCGGGAAGTCGCCCATGAATACTTCCTGGTCCTTGATTTCGCCGGTCACATGGTTGACGAGACGGATCTGGACGCGGAGCGGTGCGGCATATGTCGTATCTCGTTCCTTGCATTCACGGATATCGTACTTCGGTTCCCCTAATTTAAAATCTTCAAAAGATAAGGATAAATTCCCCGCAGCGTCTTCAATCGGCGAAATATCCCTGAATATGTCTTTGAGTCCCTTTTCTAAGAACCATTCGTAGGATTTAATCTGTAAATCCAGCAAATGGGGCATCTTCAAGACTTCGTTGATTTTCGCATACGTATAGCGGGTCCTTTTCCCAACTTGTACAGGTTTGAACATGCTGTTACTTCACCCCTTATAAAAACTAAACCACCAATGAAAGTGTGTGAAACTTGCGAAAAGCGACAAAAAAGCAAGGCTCCATATCAAGAATAGACTGAACCTTGCTTAATTTTTGTTAACCGGAAGCAGTTCCTCCATGTATCTCACAAATAGCATACTCGCAAATTGAACATTTTGCAATGAGTTATTATAGCACATGGAGTCACTTCCGTCAATATGTAATTTTTATTTTTTTCATCCTGTTTATTTGCTGATTTTTGCCAGCGTGTATTTTTTCTTGCCTTTGCGGACAATGACATACTTGCCGTTCGAATTTTTGTGAGGCCGTACGATTTCATCAAGGCTGGTCACTTTGACGCCGTTGATTGTAACAGCACCATTGGTGATATCTTCACGGGCCTGCCGTTTGGACGAATAAATCGTCGAATCAACCAGCCAGTTGACAACATCTTTTTCTTCGTTCGTCACATCGACAGTCGGCATCTTGCCGAAGGCCTGTTCCAGTTCATGTTCCGTAAGGTCTGCAATGCTGCCGTGATACAGGGCTTCTGTGATGTTCTGGGCTTCTTTGAGAGCCTGTTCGCTATGTACGAACCGGGTAACTTCTTCTGCCAGACGGCGCTGGGCCAGACGTTTTTCCGGTTCCTTTTCCACGGCTTCCGCCAGAGCATCGATTTCTTCCTTGCCGAGGAATGTAAAGTATTTGAGGTACTTGACGACATCGGCATCGTCCTGATTAAGCCAGAACTGATAGAATTCAAAGGGCGATGTCTTTTCCGGATCAAGCCAGATAGCTCCGCCTGCGGTCTTGCCGAACTTTGTGCCATCCGATTTGAGCATGAGCGGAATCGTCAGTGCATATACCGGTGTATTGCCGCCATGCATCTTGCGGATCATATCGATACCGCCCGTAATATTGCCCCACTGATCCGCACCACCAACCTGGAGCTGTACGTCATATTTGCTGTACAGATGTTCATAATCGACAGCCTGGAGAATCTGATAGGTAAATTCCGTAAACGAAATACCTGCTTCCAGACGGCTGGCTACGACTTCTTTTGCGAGCATGACATTAATTGGGAATAGCTTACCATAATCACGTAGAAAATCAAGAAGGCTGATTTTGGACAGCCAGTCAAAGTTATTAACGAACGTAATGTTTTCATCATCGCCAAAAAGATGCGTAAACTGGGCTTTCAATTTTTCGGCATTATCATGGATTTTTTCCATCGTCTGCAGTTTGCGTTCTGTCTTGCGGCCGCTGGGATCACCGATGGCACCGGTCCCGCCGCCGATGACGATATACGGATGATGGCCCTGAAGGGCAAACCGCTTCAGCATCATAAACGGAATAAGATGTCCTATATGAAGACTGTCACCAGTAGGATCGACACCGCAATACAGAGAAATTTTCTTTTCGTCAGTCAATTTGCGGAGATTTTCTTCTTCTGTCATCTGATTGATGGCTCCACGCCAGGTCAGTTCGTCAATAATATTCATGGAATCGGCTCCTTATCTTCGTAGGATTATGTTCTAGTTATTCATTATAGACTACCCGGCCCGGTCCGTCAAACCCCTTTCAGCAGAAAGAAAAGAGGCGCTGTGCGATTTGTTTCATGCAGCAGCCACTTTACTATCTCCTATCGGTCAGACAATTATTTTGCCGCCGGTTTACGGCGCAGATGGACGGAAAATCCATGGTACAGTTCTTTGAAATATGCCAGACGGACACGCCCCTGGTCATCATAAAACAGGCCATTATCCGCATATTCCACGCCACGGCGTTTGTAGTATGCCATCGCCCGTTCCATATCGCGCGTATCAATGCCGATATGTCCTTTTTCACCGGGCAGCGTATTGTAACACACTTCAACGAGTGTGCCGACAAAATAAGACATACCGGGGATGGTAATCTTTTCCTGATCCAGGAGTGCACACAGACGGTCTGTCACATCTTCGGCTTCGGCCTGTGTCTTACAATGAATGCCCGTATGACAAATTTCAAATCCCAGCAGATTGTGCACGGCCTGACGGCAGGTCGCCGTAATGCCTGCCCAATCTTTATTCCGTACCATATCGGACGGAGTCATGAAACTGCCACCGACAGCGGCCACATTGGGCAGATCCAGATATTCTGTCATATTATCGAGATTGACCCCGCCAGTAGGCAGGAACTTCATATCATGGAACGGACCAGCCAGCGCTTTCAAGGTTTTGACGCCACCGTACGCAGCAGCTGGGAAGAACTTGCAGACTTCAATTCCCATACCGTTGGCCGCTTCAATATCAGCCGGGCTGACCGTCCCCGGGACGATATCGACACCGTTATCGATGCACCATTGTGTAACGGCAGGATTAAAGGCCGGTGTGACGATAAATTCTGCTCCCGCCTTGACGGCTGCATCGGCCTGGGCAACATTGTGCACGGTGCCAGCACCGACGAGGAGTCCCGGCACATGCTGACGCATAGCACGGATGGCATCCAGGCAGGCATCGGTACGGAATGTAACTTCTGCTACAGGCACGCCGCCATCGACCAGTGCCTGTCCAAACGGAACAGCATCGGCTGCATCGTCAATGACAACGAGTGGAACAAGACCAATTTCAAACATCATTTTCATATTTTCACTAATCATACCATTTCCTCCTTATTCGGCACGTTCCTGAAATTCCTGCAACTGGCTGCGCGTAGGCAGGCCTTCATTATCACCGGCTACCTGGATCTGCAGAGCCCCGATAGCCGCACCACGCCGTGCCGCATCGTACAGGGATAATCCGTCGAGCAGACCACTTGTAAATCCCGCGGCAAATCCGTCACCGGCCCCGACGGTATCGACAATGTGATCGACATGATAGCTGGGTACATAGTGTTCTTCCTCTGCTGTGCAGACATAAACGCCGTCACTGCCGCCAAGCTTGACCGCCACAGTCTTTACCCCATGGTCAAGGTAGAACCGGCCAACAGCTTTCTCATCGGAAAGCCCCGTAATACGCCGCGCTTCACTCAGGCCAGGCAGCACGATATCGGCTTTGAAGGAAAAGTCCCGTATTGTTCCGCACATAGTCTGTTCATCAGTCCAGAGCATAGGCCGGAGATTCGTATCAAAGGACACGGGAACGCCGTTCTGATGCGCTTCTTCCATCAGAAATGCGATGGCCTGACGGCAATTATCCGATAAGGCCAGAGGAATCCCTGTCACATGCAGGAGCTGTACACCCTGCCAGTCGATGCCGGTGAAATCCGCCGCCGTCAGATGAGTAAATGCCGTATTGCGCCGGATATTAGCGACTTTCGGGTCACCGCTGGACACTTTTTCCTTCATCTGAAATCCCGTCATATACGCATCATCGACCTGCACATACGTGTCGTGAATATGATTTTCCCGGAGAAAATTACAGATGCATGTCCCAAAGGGATCATTTCCCACTCGGGACACATAATAAGCATCAAACCCAAGGCGGGCCATACCGACAATATAATTTAATTCTGCGCCGCAGACATGGCGTTCAAAATGCTTCACCTGGTCCAGCGGACCTTCACTTTCTGCAACGAGCAGCCCCATCGCTTCCCCGATGGTCAGGACTTTACCCATCCTAACAGCCTCCTTTATTACGGATGTATTATTTTTACTGTATTCCTCTGTTTATACTACCATGGCGGCAGGGAAACATCAATTCTCCTGCCGCCACGAAGTGCCAATATTTTTCTAACATACTAGAATTTATGTTAGTTTTGTGTTACAAAAAATCACGATCCGTTTACCATTTCCCGGATATGAGCCCGGACGCCTATAGCGCCCATGCGGGCCAGATGCGCTGTCACCACCTGGGAAAAGCCGGGAATCGCCGTCAGATCTTCACCCCACCAATCCGCCTGCTTCAGGACTGCCGTAACGTATCCGGCATCGGGCATTGCTGCATGAGAAGCAATAAATGCCAGACGGTCTGCATCATCGCGGATAGGATAGGTATCGCTGCCACGATGCCCGATGAGGCAATCATCGCCTTTGTCTTCAGAACGGTAAAAGGCCAGCAATGCCGCCATGGAATAGGTCAGCCACCGCGGCAGTTTCCCTGTGGCAGCCAGGCTGTCTTTCAGCGATGGCAGGATACGCGCTTTCCATTTGGATGTCGAATTGAGAGAAATCGCCAGGAGCTCATGATGGACAAAAGGATTTTCAAACCGTTCAAATACAGCATCAGCAAATGACCGGACAGCATCCGGTGCCATTGGTACCGTAGGCAGGATTTCCCCATAGACCGTCTGTTCCAGTGACGGTCGTATATCTTTGTCAGCCATGCACTGGCCCACATATTCCAGGCCAGCCAGATAGGCCCCGAGGACCATCGATGTATGGGCCCCATTCAGGATGCGTACTTTCCGTTCTTTGTATATGGTAATATCCGGTGCAAAAACGGTTTGGAAATAGGTCGAAGTAAAAGGCAGCCGTTTTTCCAGTCCCGGATTTTCAACAGCCCAGAGGGCAAATGGCTCAGCTACATCGAGGAGCTCATCTGTATAGCCTAATTCTTTCTGAATGGCCTGTGCCGTTTGTTCGTCAGGATATCCCGTTACGATGCGGTCCACAAGGGTATCCGTAAACTGGCATGCCTCGTCAAGCCACTGCAGAAAAGCAGCCGGAAGGTTCCAGAGCGCGGCATATTGATTGACACATGAACGCAAAGTCCTGCCATTATGGTCGATCAGTTCGACCGGCAGGATAATCAGCCCTTTGTCTTCTGCCCCGTTAAAATACTGATAGCGCGCAAAGAGGAACTGGGTCAGTTTGGCAGGATAGGTCCGTGGCGGCCGGTCTTCCAGTTTATCATCGGGAGAAAAAACGATTCCCCCATCGGTCGTATTCGACGTGATATATTCCAACGTGTCGAGCCGGGCCAGTGCCATGTAGGCATCATAATCTGCAACGGGTGAAAGGACATCATCAATACAGGTAATGACCCGGTTCGATACCACCTTCCGGCCATCCTGCTGGCCCTGGAGCCGCACCGTATAGAGATTTTTCTGCCGTGCAAAAGCTTCCGGCCGTCTGGCAGCCCGCGGTGTCACGATAACCACATTGCCATCAAATCCTTGTTCTTCATTGGCCACATCAATCGCATAATCCACAAATGCCCGCATAAACCGGCCTTCTCCGAACTGCAGGACCCGGACGGGATGCCGGCTGTGGGTAAAACAGGATTCAATAGATTTCATCATTTACACCTTTCCTTCCAACGAAACAAAACGAGGCTGCCCCATGACGTTTACAATCATACGGCAGCCCCTCATCGATTATCAGATGACCAGCGACAATACGAGGACGATGGCCAGCCCGACAACGGAGTTGGTCAGTTCCAGGAGTCCCCAGGTCTTGAATGTCTGCCCCATGGACAGATTGAATGTTTCTTTCATCATCCAGAATGCCGCATCATTCGGCATGGTGATGGTATTGCTGCCAGCAGCCGTAGCCAGCATGAGTAGCGTCGGATCTACGTGGAATACGGGAATCAGCGGAGCCACAATACCGGCCGCCGTAATGGCAGAAACAGCTCCCTGCCCAGTAGCCCAGCGGATGATGACCGTAATGATCCAAGCCAGGATAAGCGGTGAAATAGAGAGCCCTGTAACAGCGGCAGCAATGTGCTGTCCGACTCCGGCATCTACAATAACCTGCTTGAATACGCCACCGGCACCAATGATGAGGACGACCGTAGAAATTCCCTTGATAGCATTGGTAATAGACGTAGACGTTTCATCCACCGTGCGGCCTGCCCGGATACCAAATACATAGATAGCGACCAGAACTGCCGTAAGCAGACTGACATTCGGACTGCCGAAAAAGCCAAACGCCGTAGCAAGTGCCGTACCCTTGCCAACCGTAGCTTCAACAATGGTATTACCAATCATAAAAATAGCTGGCAGGAGAGGAATAATCAGGCAGACCAGGAATGGTGGCAGTTTATAGGTCCCCACAGCGACTTCACTGAGATTCCCCAGTTTCGGTTCTGCATAAGTATCAATTCCCTTGAGGAATTTGGGCAATACGATACCAGCACAGATAATAGACGGAATAACGACGACCAGTCCCAGAAGATAAACCATGCCACTGTCTGCGCCAAACGCATCTACCAGGGCAACCGGACCCGGCTGGGGCGGGAAAATACTATGTGCCTGAGCAACAGCAGCCAGAACCGGAATAATCAGGAACATATATGGAACCTTTGCTTCCTTGGCAATACTGACCACCAGCGGTACAACAACCATAAATGCCACTTCAAAGAACATAGAAATACCAAAGATGACACCGACAATGAGAACGCCCCATTTCAATGTACGGACGCCACAATGTTTGACGATGGTATCAGCAATTTTTTTAGAAGCTCCACAGTCTGTCATGAGCTGACCCAGAGCCGCGCCCAGGACGACGATAAGACCGACGCCGCCAAGAGTGCTGCCGGCGCCTTTACTGATAGTCTTGACCAGTGTCCCAGCATCCATGCCTTCCATGAACGCGACGAAAATAGCCATTAAGAGCAGGGTAATCATACTGTGTAGTTTGACCTTGACTGTCAGGAACAACAGCATGGCAATGGCTACGACTACCCATAACACAGGTAACCAGTGTTCCATAATAACCTCCTTTGGACAAAGCCTGTCATCCCTTTGTCCGTCTGCATAGAATGATAAATAAGTACTAAAATTAAAATGATAAAAAATATAACAGGCAAAAACAAACTCTTACTCACGGGAAAACTGGAAAAACGACATGGCATTGCCATAACAAAGCTGGTGGATAAGAGATGCCAGCCGGGCTTCATCATATGGAAATTCACCACGTTCTACCAGATTTCCCAGCCAGTCACAAAGAATGCGCCGGAAATATTCGTGGCGCGGATACGACAGGAACGACCGGGAATCGGTAAGCATCCCCACCATATTGCCTAATACAGTTTCTTCCGATACAATCGCCAGATAATCGAGAAGTCCCTGCTTCGTATCGTTGAACCACCAGGGGACACCCGGCTGAATCCGGGACGGGACGCCTTCTTCAGAAAAGGAAGCCCCTAATACGGTAAGAGCCATCAGATCATATGGCGATGCTGAAAATAAAATAGTTTTCGGCAGACTGCCTCCCCGTTCCAGATGATTCAGGAACCGGGCTAATTTTTCAATATCACAGCCCCGGCCAATAGCATCGTACCCTGTATCAGACCCGAAACGCCGGTACATAACGGTATGGACATTACGAAGAGCCCCTATGTGAAGTTCCATAACCCATCCCCGGCGCCGGTATTCATCAGCGAGAAACAGGAGAAGCCCCGTAAGATACTGCTCCTGCTCGTCCTGTGATATATCTCTGCCGGCCAGGCCTTTCTGGAAAATGCGTTCTTGTTCAGCCGCTGGTACCGGTTGATAGACAACCGTATCCAGAGCGTGATCAGCTGCCCGGCATCCCAGCCCGGCAAATACGTCCATACGCAATTTTAGAGCCTCGCACAGATCAGCAAAGGTATGAATGGTCATCCCTGCCGATCCGCCCAGCCGTTCCACATAAGAAGAAAACCCATTCCGTTCAATATGCATCAATACATCCGGCCGCATCGCAGGTACGACCCGGGTAGCGTGAAATGAGCTGCTTTGCAGTACCCGGTGCCAATGAAGATCATCAACAGGGTCATCTGTCGTACACAGGATCCGTACCCGGGAGCGCTGGAGCAGTCCCTGTACGCGCAGGGTATCATCATTATCCAGTACTTCCTGGCAATGATTAAAAATAGCTGGAGCCGTCTGTTCTGACAATACCTGCCGGCAGCCAAAATAACGCCACAATTCCAGATGACTCCAATGGTACAACGGATTACCCGGCGCAAGGGAAAGCGCTTTCGCATAAGCTGTAAATTTTTCCAGATCCGACCCGTCACCAGTCACATCCCGTTCTGGTATACCACAGGCCCGCATAAGCCGCCATTTATAGTGATCTCCACCAAGCCACGCTTCAGTAATGCTGGAAAACCGGTGATTTTCCGCAATATCCCGGGGAGAGATATGGCAGTGATAATCCACAATTGGCTCCGTTTCAGCATACGCATGATAGAGTTGCTGCGCCGTACGGGAATGAAGCAGGAAATCTTCCGTCATAAATCCCGTCATTGTTGCATCATCCCTCTCGTTTTTATGTAAGCGCTTACAATTATTACCTCAAAAAATGTACCATGTATACTTTGTCATGTCAACTTCCATGCAAAATAGATATAATTTTATATTTTTTATGTACTTAAACTCATTGATACGTTCAGCCATCCCATAATACGTCAAAATAATGCGGATAAATCTTACTTGCTAATATATACTATCAAATCTGCCGATTTGTATAACCGGCTCTCTTTATTCTGTTTTTATGTAATCGCTTTCATAATATATTTACTCTGTTTCCCATTCTATGCTATACTCAATGTAATATTTAATTTTTTTGTGATGATAGCGAGGCACTCCTATGTCAGATATGAACGTAACTATCTATGATATTGCCAAAAAATGCCATGTTTCCATCGCTACTGTATCGCGTGTCCTCAATGGCAACAGCCGGGTCAGCGAAAAAACGCGCCGTATGGTACTGGATACCATGAAAGACATGGGCTATACGCCAAACCCGTTTGCCCGTGGTCTCGGACTGGATTCCATGAAAATCGTCGGTGTTCTCTGCACCAGCCTGACCGATGCATTTTTTGCCAGTGCCGTATCTCTCATCGAAGACGGTATGCGCCAGCACCATTTTGACATCATGCTCTCTTGTACCGGTCCCGATACAGGTCACAACAGCCCATATATCACCAGCCTCGTCAATAAGCACGTAGATGGCCTGATTACTGTCGGTACGGTTTTTTCCTCCGAACAGGATATCGCAGTTCTTGCAACGGCTGCAAAAAAAATCCCGGTTCTTACAATCAACTGTGATTACCATCTGCCCGGTCTCTATAGTATCGTCTGTAATGAAGCAGAAGGCATGCGGTGGCTCATACACACCCTGTCCGGACAGCACTGCCGGTCCATCGCTTACTTGTATAACGTCCGGACATACAGCGGCCGCCACAAACTGCAAGGGCTGCACCAGGGGCTGAAAGATATGGGCATTAAAGAAGACCCGGCTCTTATCCAACAGGTGCCTCTCAGTCTGGAAGGTGCCGAAAAAGCTATTGCACACCTCATATCCCGGTCTATCCCGTTCGATGCCATCGTCACATCAGAAGATATCCTCGCCGTCGGTGCCCAGCGGGCCGCCCTGGAAAATGGCCGCTACGTACCCGTTGTCGGCTGGAATAATTCTATACTGGCTGCCTGTGCCACGCCCACTCTGAGCAGCATCGACAACCGGCTGGACAGCCTGTGTGCCAGCGCCGTTCAATCTATGATCCAGCTTCTTTCCCGACAGGATCAGCCCGTCCCTGTCCGCACGGAATTCAGTGCTATCCTCGTTGAACGGGAAAGCTTTCAAACAAAAAAGGAGTGAAACATGCCGCATCAGACATGTCTCACTCACAGTTCCTTTTATATTGCGAGGCTGCAGCAAAATAATCAATTGAAACCATTTTGTTGCAGCCTCATTATTGTTCAGGTTCTCTGTCTTACGGCTGTTTGCCAATATAAGCCAGAATGCCGCCGTCTACATACAGGATATGTCCATTTACAAAATCGGAAGCATGCGATGCCAGGAAAATAGCTGGTCCTTCCAAATCTTCCGTAGTCCCCCAGCGGCCGGCTGGCGTCTTGGAAACAATGAACGCATCGAAAGGATGACGGGATCCATCAGCCTGACGCTGGCGGAGCGGAGCGGTCTGGGGCGTTGCAATGTAACCCGGTCCGATGCCATTGCACTGGATATTGGCTCCACCAAATTCCGAGCAGATATTACGGGTCAGCATCTTGAGCCCGCCTTTGGCAGCCGCATAGGCCGATACAGTTTCTCTCCCCAGTTCACTCATCATGGAGCAGATATTGATGATTTTTCCTTCACCCTTGGCAATCATGCCGGGAATAACAGCCTTGGACACGATAAACGGTGCAACGAGATCGATATCAATGACCTGACGGAAGTCGGCTTCATCCATGTCACACATGGGAATCCGCTTGATGATGCCGGCATTATTGACCAGGATATCGATCGTCCCAATGCTGGCGTCAATATCCGCTACCATATCCCGTACTTTCTCTGTATCCGTCACATCACAGATATATCCTTTGGCATCAATCCCTTCTTTGGCATAGGCAGCCATGGCCGTGTCCAAATGCTCCTGACTACGGCAATTAAAGGCAATACGGGCTCCGGCCCGGGCATAAGCTCTTGCAATGGCAAATCCGATACCGTATGACCCGCCAGTAACGAGAGCTACTTTCCCTTTCAGGGAAAACATATCCATATAACTCATGATGGTTTCCTCCTCATCGTACAGCATTTGTATAAAAAGCGGCAGCTTTTTCAATTTCATCAAAAGCTCCCCGGCGCACCCTGTCCGCACTGACAAGGTTGCTGCCAATGCCAAAAGAATCTACGCCGGCCGCCAGAAAATCACTGATATTCGCTTCCGATACACCCCCGACAGCGGACAAGCGCAACTGGGACAGGGATGCTTTGACAGCTTTAAAATACGAAGGTCCCAGATTGCCGGCAGGGAAAATCTTGACAATATCAGCCCCGGCCTCCCAGGCCATTTCAGCTTCCGTCGGAGTATAGGCTCCGGGAAGTGAAATCAGGCCTTTCTGCTTAGTATACCTGATGACATCCGTATTGGTATTGGGGGAAATAATGAATTCGGCCCCGGCCTGTGCTGCATCTTCAACCTGCTGCACGGAAAGGACGGTACCGGCACCGATATGCATCTGACCACCAAACTGTTCCTGCAAAGCAGAAATACTCCGCAGCGTATCCCGGCAGGCCGCATCATCACCCGGACGATAGGTCACTTCGACAAAACGCACACCCCCGCGCTGCAGGGCTTCTACAGCTTTAACAATATCCTGACTGGCAACACCGCGGATAATCGAAATAATTTTAGCATCCAGCATTTCTTGTAACAAACTCATAATCATTTCTCCCTTTCCCTAAAGCAAACCGCGCAAACCAGCCAGATAGAGGACACCCCGGCCTGATAAGGCCCGCTGCTGTTCTTCTGAAGCCAGTACAACCTGACGGCCCTTGTTTGTCAGGATGGCTTCATAGGCCTTTTGCATGACCGGATTGCCGGCCACGACAAAGACAGCTTCTTCCAGTCCCGCAAAAACCCGGCTCCGTTCCAGTGCCGTCATGTCATCAGCCATAAGCAGGCCCAGCAGATAATTCTGGGCTTCCTGTGCCGTATAATGGCAGAACATTCCCAGAATTCGCGTCATGAAAGCGCCATGCAGGAGTCCCATCTTGTGATAATCACTGGCGCCTTTCCGGAAAGGTCCTGCCAGAAATTCCGATGCAAATGACCGGTTCAGCGTATCTGCCAGTATGGTATCAAAAGTCAGGGAATGGAGCAGTTCGCCACATAACGTCGTCAGGCAGCCCTGTATACGCTGCTGTTCATCAATCATAACGTATTTATTATGCGAACCGGGCAGGACGAATACGGCTTTCCCCGCCGGAGCTGCTTGTGCCAATAGTCCCGCGGCTTCTACTTCTTCGCCGCGCATCATATCCATATCAAAGCTCTTGTCCGGTGTAAGCGTTGCCGGATTACAGTTGCGTACGCCCGGAACGAACCATATAGGCTGCCGGCATATAGCAGGAAGATTTTTCTCCACCATAGCCCGGGCCAGCTCTTCGAGACGGACCGGAGCCGTTACATGCGGGATATCACACAGGCCTACATTGCTCGTCAGCATACCGGCTGCCAATATCAGAGAAATATCCTCCGTCGTAATACCTGCCATGCTGGCCGCTTCAGACAACGTATCCCGGACGGCTTCCTGCAGTCTCTGGTTCGTCCCATCCATAGCCGTATTGCGCACGCCAACAGCCGCCTTTGCCTGCCCGGCAATGATGCCATCATGCCAGACAAAGGCGCGGGTGTTACTCGTCCCGCCGTCAATCGTTGCAATATACATATCATCACCCTTTCTACACTATACCACTACTTGCATTGTAGCATGGTACAACCAGACTTGTCCATAAAAGAAACGCATTTTTATCATATCCGATTTTCAAAAACAAAAACGCCAATACGATGAAAACAGGTTCGTCGTATTGGCGTTTTATTTTTTAAGTGAAAGGGCATTATTCACATAGTATATGGAAACAGTTTTCTGCTGGTCTACGGATTTTTTGTCTGGTCTGCCCGTTTCATAACCGAAATGGCCGCATCAGCCAGCAGGAGATAGCCGGTCTCATCGGGATGAACACCGTCGGCGTAATGCGGGGATTTCTGCAGGACTGCATAGAAATCGACCGGGTGCAGCCCTTCTGTCTGGCACAGGTAAAGAAGCCAGGTCCGGTAGTCTGCCAGCATGTCATTATGCCGGTCCACATCCTGCCGGGCCTGCCATCCGTAATCTGCACTTTCCCGCTGCGTCAGGGGCGGAATGCCCAGATATATGGACTTGTGCTGTCTCTGCATGAGCCGTATCATAGCTTCCATATTGGATTCTATCCCCCGGAGAGGAATATCTTCCAGGATATCGTTGGAGCCGCCCATGAGGAAAAAGGCATCGTAGCCCGACAGGGTGAGCTGACGCAGCCGGGTGAGCATGCCCCAGGTCGTATCGCCGCACACACCGTGATTATCGGCTTCCCATCGCAATGCCGCTGCGGCGAGACTCACCCATCCTTTTTCATGGCTTACGTCATACCCGTAGGTCAGGCTGTCACCAAGGCAAAGAAGACGCATGGTTTACACCGCCCGTTCCAAAGCCGGTGCCGCATCCTGTAAAGACCGGACCGCCGCTTCTACTGAGAGCCATGGCTGATCAAACTGGTACCCCGCTTTTTCCAGATCCAGCTGGCAGGCAAATACTTTCGGCACCGCCGTCGCATAAATATCATGGTCATACATGTAGCGGAGTGTCGTTTCCACATCCCCATCGGACCGGAGCTGGCCATGGTCGAGGAGAACCAGCCGGTTGGCATACGGAAGCGCTGCTTCCAGATTGTGTTCGATAACCACGATGGTATGTCCATAGCGGACATTCAGTTCATGGACCAGTTCATAGAAATCGTGAGTTCCTTCCGGATCGAGAGCCGATGTCGGTTCATCGAATACGAGGATTTCCGGATTGGTCACCAGTACGCCGGCAATGACCAGACGCTGCCGCTGGCCGCCGGACAAATTAGTCAGCTGCCGTGTACGATACGGTGTCAGTTTGACCTTTTCCAGCACTTCTGTAATGGCTGTTTCAATTTTATCGGATGCTACCCCCTGATTTTCCAGACTGAAAGCAATTTCTTCTTCTACGGTCATAGCTACGAGCTGGCTGTCATAGTCGTCAAGCATAGCGCCGACGCGGCTCGCCAGACGGGAAATCGTCGTCTGGGTCGTAGCCTGTCCATCGACATACACCATGCCTTTCATGACACCGCCGAAATAATGAGGAATGGCACCGGTCATCGCCATACAGAGAGAACTCTTGCCACTGCCGCTTTCGCCGGTAATGACCAGGAAATCCCCCTTATGCACGGCCAGGCTCACATCATCCAGGACAGGTGTCGTCTGCTTATTATAGGTGTAAGTCAGATGTTCAATGGAAATGAGGCCCGGGACAGACGGCTTCAAGTCATACTGGCTGTGATCCGAAGTGACGCTCTGTTCTTCCAGAGAATCGAGGATGCCACGGGATACGAAGAGACGGAGCGCCGGAAAATACATGAGCGGGGTCACGATGGCATTGAGTGCGCCGACGATGACGACCAGCGGCAGCATCCCTGTAAAATATACCGTATTCGGAAGATTCATAACAAATTTTAAAATCGTAACGAATGCGCCACCGCTCATGCATGTCGCGGCAAAGCCTGTCAGAACAGGCAGACACGAATGGCCGCGGAATTTGAGGAACGCGAGGTTCTTGACGAGAAATGCACAGGTCAATGCCCCGATAGGTTCGCTGATAAGGTTGCCATAAGGGAATCCTGATTTGGACGTAAGGACGTTGATAAGGGCTGCTACCAGGCCGATGCCCAGAGCCTGACGATACGTCGGCTTTGTCAGGCAGATAGCCACGCAGTACGTTGCAATGGTCCAGTTCGGCGTAACACCGCCCACACTGGGCGACACGAGATGCAGGATTGTACCAATAGCCAGCATCAGTGTCGTAATCGTAATCCAGCGGAACTGGCCACCCTGACGATGATGAAATTCCAATGTGCTGATATCTTCAATGTGTTTCATGTCCCTTTCCCCCTCAGACGATACCATAGATACGCATATATACGACGAGTACGCTCAATCCCATTAATAAGGCCATGACGGCATAATCGCAGCCGGCCGGCCGTACATTTGTCATGAAACTGTGCTCATTATTGCCAAATCCCCGCAATTCCAGACTCAGGGCCATGGTTTCAGAACGCCCCAGTGATTTGAGCATCAGCGGCTGAACGACGCCCATATAATGGATGCACTTCTTCAGAATATTTCCCTTTGTAGAAAGTCCCCGGCAGGCCTGTGCTTCCTGGACCGTCCGGCTTTCAGCGATGAAATCAGGAACAAACCGCAGAGCCGCCGTAAACATGAAGGCATATTCATAGGGAATATGGATTTGTTTGACCAGAGCCGCTGTCAGGTCCTGCAGGCGCGTCGTCGTAAGCAGGATGATGAATACGATCGTCATGGCCAGCATCCGCAGTCCTGTCACGTAGGCCGATTCGAGGGACCCGCCTCCCAGAAGCTGGACCACTGCCAGAAATACGGCAAAGACAGTCAGGCTCATGACCGCCTTGACATTGCGCGCTATATTACCGGCAAATCCCAGGAGTATGAGTTCTATGATGACCAGAGCAGCCAGAGGGCCTGGCGTATGCAGCACGAGAGCCCAGAACGAAAAAGCAATGGTGCCTGATAATTTTGTTACGGGTACGAAGTGTTTCATCTTATTTCCCTCCCAGACGCTGCAGCATGGCTGCCGTGAATTCATCGACGGATTTGCAGTACGGAAGCCCCGTCACGGCTTGAGACAAGGTCACGGCATCAGGCCGGCTCAATCCTAATTCATACAGGTCGTCCCTTTGGGTAAACAATTCCTGGGGCGTCCCATCGAAGGCTTTGGTGTGATGCCCGATGACGATGACCCGCTGACAGTATTCTGCAAATATATCCATATCATGGCTGATGATGAGAATCGTAAGCCCATCCTGATGAAGCCGGGATAAGAGCGTCATGAGCGATTTTTTATCGGCACTGTCCTGACCACTCGTCGGTTCATCAAGAATGAGGTACTGTGTATGCATGGCAATGGCCGATGCAATGGCAACCCGCTGTTTTTCGCCACGGTTGAGATTTGGCGGATAGGCTTCGGCCAGATGTTCCAGCCCGGTAGCCTGCAAAGCCGCGGTAACAGCTGATGCGACTTCTTCGCGGCTGCGGCCCAGTTGTTCCGGCCCATAAGCTATTTCCTGCCCCACCGTTGGCCGGAACATCTGCCGTTCCGGCCGCTGGAATACATATCCAATATAAGGACTGCGTGCGGCCGCTTCTTCGTCGTTTATTCTCTTCCCATCAAGGAAAATATCTCCCGATACGGGTTTTTCAAGCCCCATCAGCAAGCGGGTCACCGTCGTCTTGCCACAACCGTTGCGGCCTCCCAGGCCGATGAATTCACCGGCGCCAATCGTCAGATTCATATGTTCCAATACCGGTGTACCGTCTGTGTAATGGAACGTCACATCTCTCATTTCCAGCATTCCTGTTCATCCTCTCTTAGACAACAAAAAAAACCTTTCATCCCTCTAAAGGGACGAAAGGTCTGATTCTTCCGCGGTACCACCCACATTGGCTTTAAGCCCGACTCACTATGTACGGCCCGCAAAGGGCGATACACGTTTCTTTGATAGCGGTGGAACTACACCGTCGAGCCCTACTGGTTACCGTTCAGGCCGCATCTCCCGAATCCATTCCCTGTACGGACCGGCGCCGAACTCTCACTGCCATCGGCTCGCTGTAGCTGTCGCTGTACACGTACTCGTTTCGTTCATCGACAATGCTATGTAGATTACTTGTAATTATACGGCTTTTTTTCTCAAAGTCAAGAGAAATCAATCAATCTTTTTTTCCTTCTTGACAAATCCTGCAGTCATGGTAAAATGGCTTCAACAATTTCATTACGTACTGTCTTATGACAGTACACACATTTATCCAGAGCGGCGGAGGGACGGGCCCTATGAAACCCGGCAACCGATAATACGGTGCCAATTCCTGCGGAAGAAATTCCGGGAGATAAAGAAAATGACGTACTCTTTCTCTTTCGGGAAAGAGTCTTTTTTATGCCCTCTGGAGGCCTTAGATGACAGGAGGGGTAATATGAAACACTGGAAAATCTGGATAACCGCGGCAGCTATCGCAATCGGAACCGCTGCATTTCTCATGGCCGGCTGTGGTGGGCAGAAACCGGCCGGTGGCCGGGAAGTGTCACAAAATGTCAAAATCACCGTCGGTGCATCACCGGTACCACATGGAGAAATCCTGAAAGAAATCAAGCCCATGCTTATCGCTGAAGGAGTAGACCTGGACATTATCGAATTCACCGATTATGTCAAACCCAATCTGGCTCTGCAGGATAAAGAACTGGACGCCAATTTCTATCAGCATGAACCCTATATGGAAAAATTTAACAATGAACATGGTACCGACCTGGTTGCCCTGTGCAAAGTCCATGTCGAACCGATGGGCATCTATTCCCATAAAATCAAGGAACTATCCCAGCTTGGGCAGAACGCCAAAGTCGCCATCCCTAATGATCCTACCAACGGTGGCCGTGCGCTTCTCGTACTCCAGACGGCAGGCCTGATCAGCCTGAAAGACGGTGGCAGCATTGCTTCTACTGTGCAGGATATCGAAAAAAATGACAAGAATCTCCAGTTCATCGAACTCGACGCTGCCCAGATTCCCCGTTCTCTGGATGATGTAGATATCGCACTTATCAATACCAATTACGCCCTTGAAGCAGGACTCAATCCGCTCCAGGACGCCTTATTCACCGAATCCAAGGATTCGCCTTATGCCAATGTACTGGTCGTACGCCGCGGCGATGAAAACCGTCCGGAAATCCAGAAGCTGGCAAAAGCACTGCAATCACCGGAAGTGAAAAAATTCATTGAAGAAAAATACAAAGGAGCTATTATTCCCAGCTTCTGATAACACTATTTCATAATGAGGGGTATGTACATGAAAACTTGTGATTTATTTTCTAAGAAAACTGTTTTTTCCTTTGAAGTCTTTCCACCGAAAAAAGAAATTCCTGTTGAAACAGTCTATCCGACACTGGAAAAACTGAGTGGTCTCCATCCGGATTTTATCAGCGTCACCTGCGGAGCCGGCGGCAAGGGGGGGAATCTTACCGTAGAAGTCGCTTCCAAAATCAAAAGTCTGGGTTGTGAAACAGCGGCACACCTGCCCTGCATCAATCTCGATAAAGAAGAAGTGCTGGATACACTGCAGAAACTGCGGGAACACGGTATTGAAAATATTCTGGCCCTGCGCGGTGATAAAACGCCCGGTATCGAACCTAAATGCGTATTTCCCCATGCCAGCGACCTCATCGCTTTTATCCGTCAGCAGACAGGGGATGAATTCAACGTTATCGGCGCCTGCTATCCCGAAGGCCACCCCAATTCAAAAACATTGGCAGAAGACGTGGAACATCTGAAAATCAAAGTCGATGCCGGTGCCAGCGAACTCATTACGCAGCTGTTCTTCGATAACCACGATTTTTACAATTTCCTCGACAAATCGACCCAGGCTGGAATCCGCGTCCCTATTGAAGCCGGCATCATGCCTGTCACCAACAAGAAGCAGATTGAACGGATGGTCACTCTCTGCGGGGCTACTCTTCCTCTGAAATTCCAGAAAATCCTGACCCGGTATGGTCATGACAATATAGCCCTCCGCGATGCCGGAATCGCCTACGCCATCGATCAGATCGTAGATCTTCTGGCCAACGGCGTAGACGGCATCCATATCTATACCATGAACAGCCCCTATGTAGCCACCCGCATCGCCGATGCCGTCCGCACACTGCTATAGGCTTCATAAGACAACACCTGATTGCATTGACTTGTATTTTTGCTATTTCTTCCGTATAATAGATGTGTATAATAAAATTCATTCTCATATATAAGATGTGGAGGGGATATACATGGGATTCTTCAGTAACCTTTTCAGTTCCAGTCAGGAAGGAAAAGAAAAATATATCTATATCAGCGGCATGATGTGCGACCATTGCGCGGCCCACGTAAAAGAAGCGCTGGAAGCCGTGCCTGGGGTCCTGAAAGCCAAAGTCAGCCTTATGGACAAACGGGCTACCGTCCATGTAACTGATGAAGCCGATGACAAGGCCATGTTTAAAGCTGTCATCAATGCCGGCTATTCCGTAGACAAGATTACCGACACAAAAGAATAAAAAGCATCGTCACTGCCATCCCGATGCACGTATACTTACGATGCCGTATACAAAGAACCAGGGCCTGTCGTTTGACAGGCCCTGGTTCTTTTAT
>ERZ773248.406-NODE-406-length-57378-cov-4.425013_pt1 | contig 57378 bp, 43 predicted proteins | sample MGYA00580518_ERZ773248 | MGnify/ENA primary metagenome ERZ773248 (study PRJEB29015, sample SAMEA2737762) | human gut metagenome | biome: human gut; feature: human-associated habitat; material: faeces | place: China | collected 2012 ...
TGGTGGAGGAGCTGAAAAAGTTTTGATATCAATAGCAACTAAGTGTCAAGAATTAGGAAATGATGTTTCGATTATATCATTGGAAAAAAGGCCTCAATTTTATAAAGTGAATGAAAGAGTAAAGGTGTATAAATTTAATAATAGAAAAGGAATAAAAGATTTTTTTGATATAAGGAAACAATTAAAGCGTAGTAATGCCGACGTATCAATTTGTTTCTTGAGTAGATGTAATTTATTGGTTTTATTAGCATCTATATTTAATAAAAGAAAGATAATAGTTTGTGATAGAAACAATCCATTAAAAGAACATTCAAAAATAGCATTTTTAATCAGTAATATGATTTATAAAAGAGCAAATAAAATTATTGTTCAAACAAAAGAAATCAGGAAATTGTATAGCAAAAAAATTCAAAATAAAATAGAGGTAATAGAAAATCCAATAGATATCGTAGGCTTAGAAAAACAAGTTAAAAATGAAAATTTAGAAAGAGAAAAAACAGTTATATCTGTTGGTCGATTAGAAAAACAAAAAGATTATAAAACATTAATTAAGGCATTTGAAAAAATACATATTAAATTTCCAGATTGGAAATTAAAGATTTTTGGAATTGGAAATATGGATAAAGAACTACAGGAATATATTGATCAATTAAAATTGAACAAATGTGTAAAATTGTGTGGGCGTACAGAATCGCCTTATTATGAAATGAGAAAAGCTCATATATTTGTACTTTCTTCATTTTATGAGGGTTTTCCTAATGTTCTGTGCGAAGCAATGTATGCAGAAGATTTATGTGTTTCATCAGATTGTGTAAGTGGACCGAAAGAATTAATTGATAATAAGAAAAATGGTTGGTTATTCCCTGTTGGTGATCAAAAAAAATTAACGGAAATACTTCTTAGTTTAATTGAAAACATAGAAAAAGGAAATGGTTTAGATGAAATAAGAAATGCTGCAAGAAAAACAGTAAGTAGGTTAGAAATTAGTAAGAATATTGCTAAATGGAATTATATAATAGAAAATGTAAACATGGAATAGGAGATAGTTGTATGAGAATTTTACATTTAGAATATTCAGGAAATACAGGGGGAATAGAGAAGCTATGTAAAGATATTGGTGTATGTTCTAGCTATGACGAGAATTATTTTTTGTTTGTTCATGAAGCAGGAACAATATACGAAGAAATGCAGGCAGAGTATTTAAATGTAGAATGTTTATATTTAAAGAACAAAGAAATTATAAAATTATATAGATATGTAGATAAATATGTAAAAAAATATAATATTGATGTAATCGTTATTCATCATCCATCCCCGCTAATATGGTTAGCAATGATATTGTATCAAAGAAAACGAAAGAGAGCTAAAGTGGTCACTTATGTACATAATACATACTTAGAAATAGTTAGAAATAGTTGTATAAAAAGTTGTATATATAATAGACTTTTAAAAAAAACAGATGCGATAGTTGCAATATCAAATTGTGTAAAACAAAGCGTAATAGATAATGTGACAATACAGAAAAATAAAATTAAAGTTATTTATAATGGAACGACATTTAGCAATAGAGATGTAGATACTGAAGCGAGGGATTTCCATAATCCAATTAGATTAATATACATAGGTAGATTAATTGAAAAAAAAGGAGTGCAATTTTTAATAGATGCATTTTCGGAGTTAATAGATAAAGAAAAATATAGTTTGACAATTGTAGGAGACGGGGAGTATCGAGAAAAATTAGAAGGCAAGGTAAGGGAAAGTAATTTGTCAGAATATATTAATTTTTTAGGAAATCAAAGAAATGTAAATGATTTATTGTCTAACGCTGATATTTTTATTCATCCAGCAATTTGGGAAGAAGGTTTTGGAATTACAATTATTGAAGCAATGGCAAGAGGAAAGCTGTGTATTGCTAGTAAAAGAGGAGCTATTCCAGAAATAATAAGTGATGGTGTCAATGGACTTTTAGTTGAGAGTGCAAATGCAAAGCAGTTAGCAGAAAAAATAAAATATGTAGGTGAAATAATGCCTAAGAAAGAAAGAGAAAGAATACAAGAAAATGCTTTGCGAGATGTTAAAAGATTTTCAATTGATGTATTAATTGAAAATCTTCATGAATTGTATAATTGTATTTATAGGGAAAATAAGTAAAATGATATATACTAAAAAAGATTTTAAAGAATATTGGGATTATGAAAAAAATTTTTTGAAATATCCTTTATCAATATATATTCCATTTGATATTTATGAGCAACAAATAATAGGAAAATTCTTGAGGATATTAAGAAAAACAGAATATCATGTAAATAGTAAACATTTTTTTCGAAAATTTTATTATTTAATAAGATTAAAAAGAAAACAGTGTAAATATGGATTGCATATTCCAATAAATGTTTTTGAAAAAGGATTAAGTATTGCTCATATAGGAACAATAGTAGTAAATGGTAATTGTAAAATAGGAAAAAATTGTAGAATACACGTAGGAACAGTTTTAGGAAGTAATGGTAAAAATTACAGGGGGGGGGTACCAGAATTAGGAGATAATATTTATTTAGGACCAGGAGCAAAAGTGTTTGGTCAAATTTATATTGAAAATGGTTGTAAGATAGGGGCTAATGCAGTAGTAAATAAATCGTGTTATCATAAAAACTGTATTTTAGTTGGTGTACCAGCAAAGGAAATAATATGCGAAAAATAGAAGTAGATCATTATCGTTTTTTTGGAAATTATTCAATTAAGCTTAAAAGTTTTAGAGATTATAGATTTAGATATCTATATTGTTGGAGAAAAGTTAATTCTAAGAGTAAGATTTCGTTGTTTTATAAATTTATTTTAAAATCATTAAGGAAACATTATCATATTGAAATTCCATATACAGTATCATTGGGAGCTGGATTTTCTATGGATCATGCTTTTAATATAACTATAAATTCTAAAGCAATTCTGGGGGGAAATGTAACTATGTATAAAGGTTCGACTATTGGAAGTACATCAAAAGGGGTTCCGGTAATAGGAAATCAAGTTTACATAGGATTGAATTCAACAATAGTTGGAAATTGTACAATAGGGAATGATGTACTGATAGCGCCTAATTCATATGTAAATTTTGATGTACCAGATCATTCTATAGTTATAGGGAATCCTGGAAAAATTATTTATAAAGATAATATTACAAAGGATTATTTATTAAATATTTCGAGGTGCTTAGATGAAAAATAAAATAATAAAAATGCCTAAAATCCCTAATATGTTGTATATGGGATTACTGATTATGATTATAAAGGTATATGCAAATGCTTCTAGCATTTTAATATATAATGATAATGTTGATACATTATTATCAGTGGTAGGAATAGGATGCTTAGCCTTGCACTGTCTTACTAAAAAATATAATATTAAAACTATTATAATATATACAATTTTTGTTTTGCTTGGGCTAATAAGTATAATAAAAATGGGAAATTACAATATTTTTATTACAGTGGTAACATGTTTAGCAATTAGAGAAGAATCGATTAATAAGATTATAAATTTTATTTTTAAATATGAATGTTTATTTTTTGTAACACATCTTATTTATGCATTGCTAAGAATGGTGATAATTAATGATAGTTATGCACAAGTAATATATGGTGTTGTGCGATATGATATGGGATTTGGACATCCTAATCGATTTTCTATTTTATTATTTAATTTATTGATTATGTGGATATGGTTGAATTTTGATAGATTACAAATGTTAAATATAATAATAATATTGGCTATATCGCTTGTATCATATATGGTAACGAAGACAAGAACTAATGAAATTGCATTACTTATTATGCTAGGACTATTAAGTTTATATATATATATTCCTCGAGCGTTAAGTCGCCTATTTAAAATAGTATCAAAATATATAGTTGTGATATTAGCAGGTATTTCAATGGCGGCATCTATTCTTTATGTTAATGGGGGAGAGTTGTTTAAAGTAATTGATGTAATATTTTCAGGTAGAATTCGATTAGGAGCATATGCATATAAAAATTTTGGGTTAACATTATTAGGAAGAAATTTATCAAATGTAGTTGTAAAATATGATGATATATTTAGGCTAAAACAGTTCACATTTGATAATATATATACTGATTTGTGTATGCAACAAGGAATTATATGGTTGGTTACTATAATTCTTTTGTTTTATAAATTAAACCAACTAAATAATGATAAAATTAATTTTGCAATTATTGCATGGGCAATTTATGGAATTACAGAGGTTCATGGATTGAATGTTTATATGCTTTTCCCAATTCTTTTAGTTAGTGAATTGTTTGATAAAAAACAAAATACCGAAAAGTATGTAATAAATAAAAGTAATAAATTGGGGGAAAATAATGATGAAAAGAATTTGCATATATGGTTGTAGTGAGATGTTAGGAGGCACAGAAAAATATATATTAACTTTATATAAAGCATTAAATAAAGAAGAAATACAGTTTGATTTTTTATATCCATATAATATAGGAGATATTCCATATAAGAAAGAGATAGAAGAACAGGGTGGGAAAATATACAAAGAATATTATAAACATAGTGATAGAAAAAAGAAGGGAGCAATTTCACCAGATGAGCTGTTTGAAAAACATCCAGAATGGGTTGGTATGTATATAAATTGGCAATCGGTAGATACAGCATATCGATTAATAATTGCGGCAAAAAAACATTCTTGTAAATATAGAATAGTTCATGCTCATAACAATAATTATAATAGAAAATTTTATCTTAAAGATAAGATTTATGAAAAATATTTTCGATTAACAAAAAGATTATATATTACTGATCAGCTAGCATGTTCAAATTTAGCAGGTAGATGGCTCTTTAAGAATAATAATTTTAAAGTGATTCCTGATGCGGTAGAATTTGATAAATTTAAATATTCTGAAGAAAAAAGAAGTCAAATTAGAGAAGAATTACATATAAAAAATTCAGAAATGGTAATAGGTTTTTGTGGTAGATTAGTAGAACAAAAGAATATTAATTTTTTATTAGACATTTTCCAAGTTATGCAAAAGAAACGTGATAATATAAAATTATTAATAGTAGGGGATGGGGTATTAAGAAAGAATTTTGAAAAAAAAATCGAAGAATATAATTTGAAGAAAAAGGTTATATTGGTAGGAGCGGTAAATAATGTAGAAGATTATATGCAAGCTATGGATTGTTTTATATTACCATCATTGTTTGAAGGGTTTGGAATTGTTTTATTAGAGGCACAAGCTGCCGGGTTAAAGTGTTTTGCTTCAAAATATGTAGTACCAAGAGAGACAAATGTAACAGGAAATGTCACATTTTTAGACTTGAAAGATGGTCCTAAATGTTGGGCAGAATGTATATTAGGTGAAGAAATAAAAGATATGATGCTATGCAAAAATTAAAGCAAAGTCCATATGAAATACAAAATACAGTAAAATTAATAGAAAAGATATTTAAATAAAGATATAGGGGAAATAATTATGCATGATAAAAAAATATCAGTAATTGTTCCAGTTTATAATGTTGAGGAATATTTAAAGGAATGTGTAGAAAGCTTAATTTCACAGACGTGGGATAATTATGAGATAATTTTAGTTGATGATGGATCAACCGATTCATCAGGAAAAATTTGTGATTTTTATGCTATGTCAAATGAAAATATTAGTGTTATTCATAAGAAAAATGGAGGACTTTCTTCGGCAAGAAATGCAGGAATTCCTTTTGCAACAGGAAAGTATATCGCTTTTGTAGATAGCGATGATAAGGTACATCAGGATTATTTAAAGATAATGATTGAATTGATGATCAAATATGATGCGGACCTAGTGGCTTGTAATTATTGTGAAGGACAAGAGTGTGTATGGGAACAAGACAATAATACAATTGAAATAAGATCTGGCAATGAAATATTGAATAAAATGAACGAAAGAGATGTTTTAGTAACAGTTGCATGGAATAAATTGTATGATTCAAAGTTTTTTAATCAATATGGATTAAGATATCCAGAAGGTAAAATTCATGAAGATATGTTTTTGACACCACAAATATTATATCATACAAAAAAAATGGTAATAACAGATAAAAAATTATACTTTTATCGTCAAAGATTAAACAGTATTATGAATTCTAAATTTTCATTAAAAAAATTAGATATATTAGATGCAATTAGGTTTAGAATACATTTTTTTGAAAAATGTAGAAACAATAAATTAATTAAGCTAGAATATGAAAGTTATATTAGAAAAAGTATTCAATTATATTTTGAAATGAGCGCTGAAAAAGAAGCTAAATACATAAGAAATAAAAATAATATTTATACTGAAATGTATAAGATATTCAAGAAAAAAAATGTATTTTTAGCAATAAGTTGGAAGTATAAAATAAAATTATTCAGTTTTTTAGTTTTAGAAAAATTAAGAGGAAAAGATGCGTAAAATTAAAGAGATTATAGGGAAAAGTATATTTTATAAGAAAATAAAATTTTTAATTATAAGATTAATGTATATATTTCCCATACAAAATAAAAAAGTAGTTTTTGATAATTTTGGTGGAAGAGGCTTTGGGGACGATCCTAAATATATAGCTGAAGAGTTGATAAACAGAAGATGTGACTTGAAATTAATATGGGTAGCAACAGATGTGAATATAGAGGTTCCTAAAGAGATAAAAGTTGTGAAATATGGAACTATTAGAGCTGCTTATCATTGGGTAACGGCAAAAATTTGGGTAGATAATATAAAATCAAGTTTAAAACCTAAAAAGAGAAAGGGACAATTTTATATACAAACATGGCATTCTACATTAGGATTTAAGAAAAATGAACAAGATGCTAAAAATTTACCTATAAAATATATAAAACAAGCTAAAGGGGATGCAAGGGTAACTGATTTAATGTATTCTAATAATGATTTTAGATACGAAAAATATAAAAATTGTTTTTGGTATTCAGGTAATGTTATCAAATGTGATGTGCCTAGAATTGGAGCATTAATGAATCCAAAAGAGGAAACCAAGGAGAAGGTAAGAAAAAATTTAAGTATAGATAAATCATGCAAAATAGTTTTATATGCACCTACATTTAGAAAAGACACAGATATTGATGTGTATAAATTTAATTATATTAAGTGTGTAAAGAGCTTGGAAAAAAGATTTGGAGATAAATTTATATTTCTTATTAGATTGCATCCAAATGAAGCGAGATACATTAATAAATTGGAATGTAGTAAAAATATAATAGATGCTACAGCATATCCTGACATGCAGGAATTACTTGCTGTAGCAGATGTGCTTATAACTGATTATTCTGGCTGCATGTTTGATTTTGGATTTACACGGAAACCAGTATTTTTATTTGCTAAAGATTTGAAAAGATATTTAGCAAAAGAGAGGGAAACTTATTTTTCGTTGTCGGATGTTCCATTTAAATTAGCACAAGATGAATACGAATTAATGAAAAATATTGAGGAATTTAATCTAACTAATTATAAAATAGAATGTCAAGAATTTGAAAATAGGATAGGCTTTAAAGATTTTGGGCATGGAGCAGAATATATTGGAGAAATTATATTGGAGAAAATGTTAGGAGATTAAAATCATATGGCTAGTAGAACTAAAAATGCAACTAGAAATATAATATGGGGGATTTGTTATAAGATTACAATGTTATTGTTGCCATTCGCAGTGCGAACGGTAATGATTTATACATTGGGATCACAATATTTAGGATTAAATAGTTTATTTACGTCAGTGTTAGATGTGCTTAGTTTGGCAGAATTAGGAGTAGGAAGTGCAATGGTATATGCTATGTATCGACCAATAGCGGAAGAAGATACAGAAATAGTATGTGCACTATTAAATTTATATAAAAAGATATATCGTATGATAGGTGGATTTATTGCTGTTATTGGATTAATTTTATTACCATTTATTAGAAACTTTATATCTGGAGATGTTCCTAAAGATATTAATATATATATATTATTCTTTGTATATATTGTTAATACATCAGGAAGTTATTTTTTATTTGCATATAAATCATCAATATTGAATGCAAGTCAAAGAAATGATATGGCAAGTAAAGTGAATATGGTTACAGGAATTGTAAAATATATAATGCAGATAGTTGTTTTGCTATTTTGGCATAATTATTATGGATATGTTATTGTTATTCCAATCACTTCATTTGCTGCCAATATAATTATTGCATATACTGCAAAAAAAATGTATCCGCAATATATTTGTAAAGGTAATGTAAAGCCGGAATTAATTAAAGAAATTAAAGGAAAAGTATTTGCACTATTTGCAGTAAAAATTACGAGTGTTATTTATAATTCTGTTGATAGTATTGTAATATCAGCGTTTTTAGGATTAATAGTTTTGGCGAAATATAATAATTATTATTATATTTTAAGTGCGATTATATCTATAGTAACTGTAGTTTTTACTTCAATAACTTCATCTATAGGAAATAGCATTGTACTAGAAAGTGATAAAAAAAATTATAATGATTATATGAATTTATCTTTTATAAATGCATGGATTGTTGGATGGTGTACAGTATGTTTATTTTGCTTATATCAGCCTTTTATGAGATTATGGGTAGGAAAAAGCTTAATGTTTAATTTAGATATAGTAGTATGTTTTTGCATATATTTTTATGCATTTCAGTTAAAATCTGTACAGAGTGCTTATAAAGATGCCGCAGGACTATGGAAAGAAGATATGTGGAGGTCATATGCGGCCAATATTTTTAATTTAGTAATGAATATAATTCTTGTGAAAACTATTGGAATATATGGTATTTTAATATCCACGATATTAGCATTGACAATAATAACATATCCATGGCAGACTTGGATGATTCATAAAAAATTATTTCATTGTAGTATGTGGCCATATATGAAAAAGCTTTTAATTTATACAATAGTTACGATAGTAGCGTGTTTAATTACATATGGCGTTATTGGATTAGTAAAAGGAAATGGTATAATAGATTTTTGCATAAAAACTATTATTTGTATAATATTACCTAATATTTTATTTTTAATTATTTCGTTTAAAACAAAAGAATTTAAACTTATGTTAGAAACCATTAGAAAAATTATTAAAAAGTAAAATTTATAAGCAATATTTTTAGATTTATATAGTGTCATAAGAAAAAAACAAGGCAGTTGTAAGAAAAAAATGTTTTTGTTTTAACAGTCAACGGCTATACTATATTAAAATAAAGTTAAGGAGTAGTATACAATTATGTTATTACAAAAAATATAATGGTCTCATAAATTAAGACACTTTTTCGGACATATCTTAATGAATCTGATATACTTAAATCAATACATAAGAAAGGATTCAGTGTCATGTCCAAAAAAAGAAGAAATTTTAGTGCAAAATTCAAATCAGACCTTGTAATTGAGCTACTCAAAGGAGAAAAAGATCTCAATACCTTAGCAACAGAAAACAATATTCAACCAAATCTTCTCCGTAACTGGAAAAGAGAATTCTTGAACAATGCTTCTGCTGTGTTTGACGACAAACGTGAGGAAAACCTCAAGGAAAAGCTTGTCGAAGAACGCAAGGAAAAAGCTGAGTATGCAAAAAAGGTTGGTCAGTTAACCATGCAGGTTGACTGGCTCAAAAAAAAATCTGAAGAAATTTGCGGACCTGACTACGAGAGTAAATTTAGTCCGAAACCTTTTGACGACTAAAGAACTTCCTGCTTCTGTTGGCGCAAGCTTACTTGATATCAACCGTACAAGTATTTATTACAAAGGATCTCCAGTATCTGATGATGAACTGGCATGTAAAGAGATCATTGATCATCTCCATACGGATAATCCAACCTGGGGTACAAGACAGATGTCTGCACAATTAAAAGCCAGAGGATATAGAGTCGGTCGTCGGAAAGCCAGACGATATATGAATGAAATGGACATTCATCCAATCTATCCTAAGATGAATCTGTCTAAGCGTATGCAACAGGCAAAAGTCTGCCCTTATCTACTCCGCAATGCTGTCATCGATAAACCAAATCAGGTATGGTCCATTGACATTACATATATCCCGATCAAACACGGATTTCTGTATCTGACTGCAGTGATCGACTGGTACAGCCGCTGTATCGTCGGATGGGAAGTAGATGATACTCTTGATACCCGAATGGTGCTCAATGCATTAAATAAAGCATTTAAGATAGCCAAACCTCAGATCTTGAACTCAGATCAGGGATATCAGTTTACCAGCCAGCAATATATCGATTTTGTAAAAGAAAATGGTATCCGTCAGAGCATGGATGGAAAAAGTCGTTGGGCTGATAATATCATGATCGAACGATGGTTTCGAAGTTTTAAGTATGAAGAAGCTTACCTGACACAATATAATAATATCAAAGAAGCCAGAGCAGCTATCAAACGATATGTTCACACCTATAACTTTGAAAGATATCATTCTGCATTGGATTATCACACACCAGCGGAATATTATTATCCTGCAATGCTGATGTCATATGGAGTTAACTTAAGTTCCCAGGGACCTTAAGAAATCAGTCTATAAAGTGAATAGTTATATTGAATAAAAAATACGAAAAAATTTGAAAAATAGGTTCACTTTTTATAAAAAAGGTACTTTTATATTGTAAAGGGGAGAAAATACGAATGAATACAACATTAATTATTATGGCGGCAGGTATCGGATCAAGATTTGGTGAAGGAATTAAACATTTGGCTCAAGTGGGACCAAATGGAGAAATTATCATGGATTACTCGATTTACGATGCCAAAGAAGCAGGATTTAATAAAGTAGTTTTCATTATTTGAAAGGATATTTTCAAGGAGTTTCAAGAAATTATCGGAGATAGAATAAGAAATCAGATAGATGTCGAATATGTATTTCAGGAGTTAGAAGATCTTCCAGAGGGGTTTAAAGTACCGAAAGGAAGAAAAAAAACATGGGGGACAGGACAAGCGGTCTTATGTTGTAAGGATATTGTGAAAGAACCATTTGTGATTATCAATGCAGATGATTATTATGGGAAAGAAGCATTTGTGAAATTACATAATTTTTTGGTATCCGGAGAAAATCTGGGAAGAGAGTTTACACTGGGAATGGGTGGATTTATTTTAAAGAATACATTGAGCGACAATGGTGTTGTAACGGGGGGTGTTAGTGTTGTCGATGAAAATGGATTATTAAGTCAAGTGCATGAAACAACAGGAATTGAGATGAGAGAAGATGGACAGATTCAGTGTGACAATAAAGAAGTACAGGAATGAATTAGTCCAGATGATCATGTATCTATGAATATGTGGGCAGGTTATCCAGATTTTTTAGATTTTTTGGCAGAAGATTTTAAGAATTTTCTAGAGAATGTTGAAGAGGTAGATTTGAAAAGTAAATATCTATTGCCTAATATTGTAGATAGACTGTTGAAAGAAGAAAGAGTAAACGTACGGGTATTGGAAACGCAGGATCATTGGTTTGGTGTGACATATAGGGAAGATAAAGAAAGTGTGCAAAATGCTTTCGCTAGACTGATTTCTAATGGTGTTTACTCAGAAATGCTATGGAAATAAAGAGAAGTTTATAAGATTAGGTCAAGAAAAATTATAGTATGAAATTTTGATTAAGTATGTATTGTGTTGAAAAGTGTAGAGGAGGAACAGGGTTTGAAAAAAACAAATGAAAAACATAATTATAATTTGGATTTAATGAAAATTTTTGCATGTATTGCAGTAGTGGGGTTGCATACATTACAAAAAGATATTTCACTAATAAATACATTATTTTATTATGTTTGTGGATTTGCAGTACCACTATACCTCAGATCGAAATTTATGAAGATGATTCGGCAGCAGATGTATTAGAGACGATATTCGAAGAATGTGACCAGCAAAGATTTGTTTTTGTACTGGATGAATGGGATTTTATTTTTCATAAGGATTTTGTTACAGAAGAAAATAAAAAGCAGTATGTGCTATTTTTAAGTAACCTTTTGAAGGATCGTTCATATGTACAATTGACTTATATGACAGGAATTCTTCCGATTGCTAAGTATTCCAGTGGATCGGAATTAAATATGTTTTGGGAATATACAATGGCATCTGAGGCGAAATATAATGAATATTTTGGATTTACAGATTCAGAAGTAGATCAGTTGTATGAGAAATATACGAGGAATACACGAGAGATTCATATTTCAAGAGAAGATTTGAAAGAATGGTACGATGGTTATACGACAAAATCAGGAGAGAGAATGTATAATCCAAGATTTGTAGTTTTGGCATTGACAAATAATAATATTGGAAATTACTGGACAAGTTCAGGACCATAAGATGAGACAGGGACGGCATGTTTTTTATTGTTTGAAGTAATTATTCAATAAAATAGAACAAAAAATTGAAATAAAAATTGATATATTACAAAAAAATTGAAATAACTTAAGTATTCCTGTAAAAAGCGAGGTGAACAAACATGAACAGTATCCAAATTCCAGTAGGAATTTCCGATTTTGAAAGAATTCGTGAAAACAATTATTACTATATTGATAAAAGTGGTTTGCTTATAGATATGCTGAAAGAAGAAATGGATCAGGTAATGTTGATCACAAGACCGAGAAGATTTGGAAAAACACTGGGGATGAGTATGTTTTCCAGCTTTCTGGACATTCGAAAAGACAGCGGTAAATTATTTAAAGGTTTGAAGATTGCAGAACACAAAGATATCTGTCAAAATTGGATGAACAAATATCCGACATTGTTCTTATCTTTTAAAGATGTAGATGGAATGAATTTTGAAAATGCATTTGCGCTTTTGAAGTTTGGAATTTCGTTATTTTGTGATGAACATTCTTATTTAGAGTCAAGTGATCTTGTAACAGACACTCAGAAGAAGATATTTCATCGATTAAGAGAACAGACAGCAACGATCACAGATGTTCAAAGTTCGTTGTTAATATTGATGAACATGATGAAAAGATACTATGGAAAACCAGTAGTATTGCTAATTGATGAATATGATGTGCCAATCGCAAAGGTAAGCAGCAATGGATATTATAAAGAAATGTTAGAAGTTATGAAAGCAATGTTAAGTGCAGCATTGAAAGATAACTCAGCACTAAAATTTGCTGTGATCACAGGATGTCTAAAAATTGCGAAAGAAAGTATTTTCACAGGTACAAATAATTTTGTTTCGGATACGATCGCAACAACAAGATTTAATGAATATTTTGGATTTACGCAACAAGAAGTAGATAAGATCTTAAAAGATGCCGGAATGGAAGATAAAAAAGCAGTCATAAAAGAATGGTATGATGGATACCAATTCGGTGGATGTGATGTTTACTGCCCTTGGGATGTGATGAATTATTTTCAGGATCTTAAGAGAAATCCAGATGCAAAACCAATTAGTTACTGGAAGAATACAAGTGATAATGCGATTATAAGATCATTTATTGATCAATCAGGATCAACGATCAGCAAGAAATTAGAGATGTTAATGGCAGGAGAAAGCATTGATCAGCAGATAGAGGAAAATCTGACATATGATTATCTACATTCATCGGAAGAAAATTTTTGGAGTATTTTATATTTAACAGGATATTTGACACAAGATAAAGTTAATAATTCGGGAGAAACAATGTCCTTAAAGATTCCGAATAAAGAGATAAAAGAGATTTTTGAGACAACAGTTAAGAACTGGTTCAATGATCAAACACAGATGATCGACAGAAAAGCATTATTTGCAGCAGTATGGAATGGAGATTCCAAGACTCTAACAGCACAGATCAGCAAACTATTAAGAATGACAATAAGTTATCACGATTATAAAGAGGATTTCTATCATGCATTTCTTGCGGGGATTTTTGCAGGCGCTGGATATAATGTACAATCTAATAAAGGGCATGGAGAAGGAAGAAGTGACATCGTAATTATCAATGAATATGAAGGAAAAGTTGCTGTTTTTGAGGTAAAATGTTCAAAGAAAGCAAAAGAATTAGAACAAGACTGCGAAAAAGCAATTCAGCAAATCAAAGAAAAGATGTATGCAAAAGAATATGAAGATGAATATGAGGAAGTATTTTGCTATGGAATTTCATTTTATAGAAAGCGATGTATGGTTGTAATGTAATAACAACGAGGAGAGATAAGAAGTTTACAAGAAAGGACAAAACAAAAATGAAACAATATGATTACCTAATCGTAGGTTCCGGTTTATACGGAGCCGTCTTTGCACAGCAGGCAATGGCAAAAGGGAAGAAGGTCTTAGTTATCGACAAACGACCAAACATTGCAGGAAATGTATACACAGAAGATATTGAGAAGATCCATGTACATAAATATGGAGCCCATATCTTCCATACAAACAATAAAAAAGTATGGAATTATATTACAAAGTTTGCAGAGTTTAATCGATTCACAAACTCACCAGTTGCAAATTATAAAGGAGAATTATATTCCCTGCCATTTAATATGTACACATTCAATAAGATGTGGGGTGTGATCACACCGCAGGAAGCTGCAGATAAGATTGAACAGCAGAAGAAAGAAGCCGGGATCACAGAACCAAAAAATTTAGAAGAACAAGCAATCAGCCTGGTCGGGACAGATATTTACGAGAAACTGATCAAAGGATACACAGAAAAACAGTGGGGAAGACCATGCACAGAACTTCCATCCTTTATCATTAAGAGATTACCAGTACGATTAACATTTGATAATAACTACTTCAATGCACTATATCAGGGAATCCCAGTGGGTGGATATACAAAGATGATCGCAAATATGTTAGGTGATGTAGAGGTCCGCTTAAATACAGATTATCTTGAACACAAAGAAGAACTGGATGCATTAGCAGAGAAAGTAATCTACACAGGTCCGATCGACGCATACTTTGATTACAAATTAGGAGAATTAGAATATCGTTCCGTAAGATTTGAGACAGAAGTATTAGACCAGCCAAACTTCCAGGGAAATGCAGCTGTGAACTATACAGATGCCGAGACACCATGGACAAGGATCATTGAACATAAATGGTTTGAATTCGGAAAAGATGAAGAAGGAAACGACCTTCCAAAGACAGTCATCAGTCGTGAATACAGCTCCGAGTGGAAATTAGGAGATGAACCATATTATCCAGTCAATGATGAAAAGAATGGAAAATTATATGAAGAATATAAGAAATTAGCCGAGAAAGAAGAAAATATCATCTTCGGAGGAAGACTCGGAGAATACAAATATTATGATATGGATGCGGTCATTGTAGCTGCGTTAGATATGTGTGAAAAAGAACTGTAAAAATTCGCATATCATGTATTAAGAGAACAAAGAAGGACAGGAGGTTGCTGATGAAAAAATTAAATATCAAAGTCGGTATTTCAGATTTTGCAGAAATCAGAGATAGTGGATGTTATTATATAGACAAAACAGGTTTGATCAGTGATCTTCTTCAGAACAATACAGCAAAAGTAACATTGATCACACGGCCAAGAAGATTTGGAAAAACTTTGGGAATGAGTATGTTATCTGATTTTTTGGATATTCGAAAGCAAAGTAAAGAACATTTTAAAGGACTTAAGATAGAGAAAGAAGAACAGATATGTGAGCAGTGGATGAACCAATGTCCAACGATCTTTTTCTCAATGAAAGATGTGGATGGGCTTGATTTTGAAAATGCATATCAAAGACTGCAGGCGTTGATTGCCAATCTATGCAAGGAACATACGTATTTACTAGAAAGCAACGAGATTGATCCAGATGATAAAGAAATATTTTTACATTTAAAAGCAGGAAATGGGAATCAGAGTGAGACAACCCTGGCATTTGCCACATTGATGCGAATGATGCACAAGTATTACAAAAGAAAAGTCATTTTTCTGTTAGATGAATATGACGTACCGATCGCGAAAGCGAGCGACCACGGATACTATGATCAGATGCTTAATATAGTAAAAGGGATGATGAGCAGTTCATTAAAAGATAATACAGACCTTAATATAGCAGTGATCACAGGATGTCTGAAAGTTGCAAAAGAAAGTATATTTACAGGTACCAATAATTTTGTCTCTGACACGATCTCATCGACAAGATTAAATGAATACTTTGGATTTACACAGAGAGAAGTGGATCAGATACTGGAAGATATCGGGGCATCTGCATATGCACAAGAGGTAAAAGAATGGTACGATGGTTATCATTTTGGATCGGTGGATGTATATTGTCCATGGGATGTGATGAATTATGCATTGAATTACTGTCAGGAAGGGAAAAAAGAAGCAGTAAGCTATTGGAAAAATACGAGCGGAAATGAGATCATAAGGTCATTCATTGATCTTGCTGGAAGTAATATCACGAGAAAATTAGAAACTTTACTGGCGGGAAATTCTATTGAACAAAAGATTGAAGAGAATCTAACATATGATTATCTCCATTCTTCAGAAGAAAACCTATGGAGTATCTTATGCTTAACTGGATACTTAACGAAGGCACAAGAAGACAGCCAAAACAGCTTGGAAAAAGAAAGAACTGCTTTGATCATTCCGAATCTTGAAGTGAAAGAAATTTATCAGAATACAATCCTAAAATGGTTTGATGACAGTGTCAAAGGATGGGAACGAAAGAAATTATTTCAGGCAGTATGGGATCGAAATGAAGAATCATTGTCAGCTGAGATGACAAAATTACTTCGAAAGACCATCAGTTACCATGATTACAAAGAAGATTTCTATCATGCATTTTTACTGGGAATTTTTGCTGGAGCAGGATATTCGGTTGAGTCGAATAAAGAACATGGGGAAGGAAGAAGTGATGTAGTGGTTCACGATGTGGAACAGGGAAGAGTTGCTGTTTTTGAAGTCAAATATGCAAAAACTTTAAATGATATGTCATCGCAGTGTGCCAAAGCTTTAAAACAGATTCAAGATAAAATGTATGCAAAAGATTATGAAGATGAGTATGAAGAGATTGATTGTTATGGAATCTCATTTTACAAGAAACGCTGCATGATCAGAAAAATATAAGAAAAGAGGAACAAGAAACATGAGCGAAACATTTTTACCAGCAAATATTTTAATGCCACAGGTAGATTCTATGAAGAAATGGGCCGTGATCGCTTGTGACCAGTTTTCATCCCAGCCAGAATACTGGGATGAAGTAAAAGAGTATGTAGGAAATACGCCATCAACGTTACATCTAATGCTTCCAGAAGCATATCTTGGAAGTGAGAAAGAAGATGAAAAGATCCGAAAGATTCAATCCACAATGAAGAATTATGCAGATGATCATCTGTTGAAAACTTATGAAAATTCATTGGTTTATGTGGAAAGAACCTTGCAGAATGGAAAGATTCGAAGAGGGATCGTAGGTGCGATCGATTTGGAACAATATAGTTATACGCCAGAACACGAAGCAAAGATCCGTTCCACAGAGAAAACAGTTATGGAGCGAATCCCACCAAGAATGAAGATTCGTTATCAGGCACCGATTGAATTGCCACACGTGATCTTGCTATGCGATGATTGGAAAAATGAAGTATTAGAAATCGTAACAGAGCAGAAGGCAGATCTTGAGAAATTATATGAATTTGATCTGATGCAGGAAGGTGGACATATCGCAGGATGGCTGGTAGACGGAGAGGTCAAAGAACAATTTTTAGAAAAACTACGATCATATGAAGAACAAATGACAGAAAGATATAAAGATTTAAGTGATGATCCAATGGTCTATGCTGTCGGAGACGGAAACCATTCTCTGGCAACAGCAAAAGCCTGTTACGAGAAGTTAAAGAAAAATCATCAATGGGAACATATCAAAGATCATCCAGCGAGATATGCATTGGTAGAACTCGAGAATTTACATGATGATTCCCAGCAGTTTGAACCAATTCACAGAGTCATTACTGGAACAGATCCAGAAGAATTAATACATGCATTAAAAACAGAATGTTGCAGCGAAGAAGGACAAACAATTCGTTGCTATTATGGAAAGAAGGAAGAAGTTCTCCATTTGAATTTACATAAACATCAATTAGCAGTTGATAAAATACAGACATTTTTAGATAAATATCTCAAAGACAATTCAGGATGTATTGATTATATTCACGGAGAAGATGTCTTAAAAGAACTGTCAAAAGAAGAGCAGACGATAGGAATTGAACTTCCAGCAATGGAGAAAGATCAGCTGTTTCCAAGTGTGATGACAGACGGAACACTGCCAAGAAAGACATTTTCCATGGGACATGCTTGTGAGAAACGTTATTATATTGAGGGACGAAAGATCCAGAGATAGACGAGTGCTCAATAATTGCTTTACAAGAAAAACTTTAATGATATCGTGAAATGTGGTATGATAAAAAATAGTGTAAATAAATAATATATACAATAATGGAGGAGAGATCATGGCTATTTTAGTAGCAGGTGGTGCTGGATATATCGGCAGCCATACATGTGTGGAACTTTTAAATGCAGGATATGAAGTTGTCGTAGTAGACAATTTATATAATTCTAGTGAAGAAGCTTTAAAGAGAGTAGAGCAGATCACAGGGAAAACAGTAAAATTTTATGAGGCAGATGTTTTAGACCGTGAAGCATTAGAGAAGATTTTTGATGCAGAAGATATTGATTCTGTGATCAACTTTGCAGGATTAAAAGCAGTTGGAGAATCTGTACAGAAACCATTAGAATATTATCATAACAATATCACAGGAACATTGATTCTTTGTGATGTGATGAGAAATCATGGAGTGAAGAATATTATCTTTAGTTCCTCAGCAACAGTCTATGGAGATCCAGCTTTCATTCCAATTACAGAAGAATGCCCAAAAGGACAGATCACAAACCCATATGGACAGACAAAGGGAATGTTAGAGCAGATCTTAACAGACTTCCATGTAGCAGACCCAGAATGGAATGTTGTATTACTTCGTTACTTTAATCCTATCGGAGCACATGAAAGCGGACTGATCGGAGAAGATCCAAAGGGAATTCCAAATAACTTAGTACCATATATTGCACAGGTAGCAGTTGGTAAACTTGAGAAATTAGGAGTCTTTGGTGATGATTATGATACACCAGACGGAACAGGTGTCCGTGATTATATCCATGTTGTAGACCTTGCCAAAGGACATGTGAAGGCATTAAAGAAATTTGAAGAAAAACCAGAAGTACGTATCTACAACCTTGGAACAGGAATCGGATATAGCGTATTAGATGTCTTACATGCATATGAAGAGGCTTGTGGAAAGACTCTTCCATACGAGATCAAACCACGAAGAGCTGGAGACATTGCAACATGCTATTGTGATGCGACAAAAGCAAAAGAAGAATTAGGATGGGCTGCAGAAAAAGGAATCAAAGAAATGTGTGCAGATTCCTGGAAATGGCAGTCTATGAATCCGGATGGATATAGAACAGAAGATTAATTATTTCATTATCATAGCATTAGACAAAAGCTGTCGTAGAATATACGATGGCTTTTTTGAAAAATAAACAGGAGCAATAGAGATGAAAATTGAAAATAAAAGACAATGGGTCGGAGAGTTGTTCTTTTTATTAGGAACAATACTCTATATTACATACTACTTTTTTTATATAGCTTACTATTGGTATGTAGAGAAAGATCCGACAAGACAAATTCCAGTGCAAAGACTATTTTATATTGGATTAATCTGTTTTGTGGTCAAAATAATATTAACAAAATATCAATGGAAAGAAGTGATTATTGGAGCAGCAGGAGCTGTTTTGATGTATTTATGTTGGAAAAGCTCTGGAGGAATTGATTACCCCGCAAATTATCTAATCATTCTGGCGATGAAAGACGTAGATCTTAAGAAAGTGATGAAAGCAGTATTTGCATGTGGATTTGTTGGGTTAAGCTACGGTTTTACATGGTTCTTTGTGAATGCACCAGATAAATTAACAACAGTAAAAGATTATGGGCGAGGAATGATAGAAGTACGATATAAGTTTTGCACATGGCATGCGAACACGATTCATCTTATGATCATGGTTTTGATTGTTAGTTTTTTATATGCTTATTATAAGAAAATGAAATGGTGGGCATTTGCGATCATGTTCTATTTCAACTATGAGTTTTATCAACTATCAAAATCAAGAACAGCATTTTATTGTGGATCAGCAGCGATCATTGCCTATTTTATTTTAAGATATGCAAGAAAAATTTATGAGTTTAAGATTTCACTGATTTTATTAGAGATTGGAAATCTTGTAGGGATTTTCTTATCTATATATTATGGACTTTATTCTCAATTGACAGATCCAACATTTATGAGATTAGATCAATTGATCACAGGACGATTGACAGTTGCACGGAACTGTTTTCTTGGAGCTGGAATTCCTCTGTTTGGAAGTAACATTGGTGGAAAGGTTTGTGGATATGGAATTTATACACAGGCCAATGATGGATACGTAACAGAATTAGGAATTGTAAGAACATTGTTGGAATATGGGCCAATTGTGTTTGGACTTTTTTGTGCTTTTATGCTTATAGCTGTATGGGTACTTTATAAAAAGGGATATTTTGGGGCTATGGTGCTTTTAGAAATTGGATTTATCGCATGCGGAGTAGAAGCATATTTTCCAGCCGCTTACAATTTAAAGGCATTTGTATTTGGCCTGGCATTTTATCAGTTGATGGGATTATTTAAGGGAAAAGAAAAAGAAGAGAAACGAGGAAAGGCAGTCAATGCATCAGAATAATCGAATCATTTCATGGATTATATCATTTTTATTTTCAATATGCATGGTTATATCTATAAGTTATGATCAGAGAGATAACTGGTCACTGATCATATGCGATAAAAAACATATGATCAGCGCATTGATCATGACGATGATTCTTACAATGATCGTACATATGATCATGAATGTATTATATTCAAAAGCGGGGAAGTCTTTTATAAGGTTAAAGACTCAAGCAAACAGTGGGATAGGAGAAAAAATATTTGATCATCATCCTATAGCAGTTCCTTGGAGCATTCTGATTGTTTTATGGCTTCCAAATTATATTTTGTATTTTCCGGGTTGTTTAACTTATGATATTATACGACAGTATGAGCAGTTTTTCAGTGGAAATCTGACGAATCATCATCCTGTATTGACGACATTGTTTGAAGGGATGTTTGTCAAATTTGGAAGAATCATTGGATGTCAAAATGTAGGAATCGCAGTGTACCTGTTATTTACATTGTTATTTACAAGTGGTGTTTTCGCAATATGTTTTTATTGGATGCATAAGAAGAATACAAAGTATTGGATTCGCTTTACAGGATTGGCATTTTATGGATTGTTTCCTATCTGGTCGGCATATGCAAGGACAGCAGTAAAAGACACATTATTTTATCCAATATTTGTTTTATTTGTGTTATTTATATTTGATATAGTATTAGAACCAGAGAAGATATTTGATTCAAAAGTTAAGAGTATTCTGTTTTTAATAGTCTCTTTATTATTATGTTTGGTCAGACACAACGGGTTTTATATATTAATTTTTACGATGCCGTTTTGTATTGTAGGTGTAAAAAAATATCGAAGACAATTGATAGTTTTATTTATAATAATGGTAGCGTTTTGGGAGGTTTACCAAAAAGCAATTCTTCCCATGGCAGGTGTGAAGCCTGGAGGAAAGCAGGAGATGCTCTCCATCCCTTTTCAACAGACAGCGAGATATGTAAAATATTATGGAAATGATGTTTCGACGGAAGAGGAAAAAGTGATTCGAAAAGTATTAGATTACGATACGATCGGAAAGAATTATGATCCAGATCTTTCTGACCCAGTAAAGAATACTTACAAACAGAAAGACGAATATTTAAAAGATTATTTTAACATATGGTTTGAAATGCTTAAGAAGCATCCGACGGCTTATATTCAGGCAACGTTAAATGGGACATATGGATATTGGGGTTATATGACAGAAATAAGATATCCATATGGATATTATGTACAGCCAGAAAGTATGAATATATATCAAAAAGAATATAAAATATACTATTTAGAAAAAACAAAATATATCAGAGATATATATCATGGGGTTTTAGATAGAATATATCAGAAAACTCCATTGACATTATTTACAAAACCGATGATGTATTTATGGATTTTGATTGGATTGCTTGGCATGGTATGTTCTTTTAAAAAGACGATCAGATATTGGATTGCATTTTTGCCAGTAGTGACATCATTCCTTATATGTCTGGCATCACCTGTAAATGGCGATATGCGATATATGCTTCCGATTACAGCGAGTACGATTTTATATGTAGCATTTGTAAATGAAATAATATATAAAGAATATAATGAATTTTAACAAAGGAGAATGCGTAATGGAAAAAATTGCAGTATTGATTCCGTGTTACAATGAAGAAAAGACAATTAAAAAAGTAGTGGAGGATTGGAAGAAAGAACTTCCAGAGGCAACAATCTATGTATATAACAATAATTCCACAGATCGTACAGTAGAGATTGCAAAAGAAGCAGGAGCTATTGTAAGAAATGAATATCAACAGGGAAAAGGAAATGTGATCCGAAGGATGTTTCGAGAAATTGATGCGCAATGTTATATCATGATTGATGGAGATGATACATATCCTGCCCAATTTGGACGAGAAATGGCAGAAAAAGTTTTAGAATACAAGGTGGATATGGTTGTAGGGGACAGATTATCATCTACCTATTTTGAGGAAAATAAAAGACCTTTTCATAATCTTGGAAATAGCATGGTGAGAGTTGCAATTAATCATCTTTTTAAAAGTAATATCCGGGATATTATGACTGGATATAGAGCTTTTAGCTATCAGTTTGTTAAAACATTTCCAGTGTTATCCAGGGGATTTGAAATCGAAACTGAAATGAGCATTCATGCAGTAGATAAAAATATGTTGGTTGATAATGTGATCATTGAATATCGAGATAGACCAGATGGAAGTGAATCCAAATTAAATACTTATACAGATGGTATGAAGGTATTATTTACGATCATAAAACTGTTTAAAGGTTATAGACCATTTCAGTTTTTTGGAAGTATGGCATTCTTGCTTATGATTATTGCGGCAGGATTATTTATACCCGTATTTATGACATATCTTCATACAGGTCTGGTACCGAATTTCCCAACTTTGATCGTAAGTGGATTTATAGCACTTGCAGCGTTGCAGGCATTCTTTTCTGGATTGATTTTAAGTACGATTGTACAAAAAAATAGGCAAGATTTCGAATTTAAATTACAGTTGATCACAAACAAAATAGATAATGAGAAAGATAATTAAATATACATGAAAGATCAAGAAAAGCAGATCTGGTATTTCGTGTATATCAATAAAAATTTAGAAAGAAAAATGCAGGTGTATAATTGAAATACAGCTGCATTTTTTATACCATATGTATTATTGCCAATCCGTAGCTTTTACCCAATTTTCATAATCATTAAAATATTCATACATTCGAATCGCACCACGGTCAAAATAGTTTTTAAAGATCAGAGCATGCTTCTTCTGAGCAACATCAGAAGGGAGTTTTGCAAGACCTTCTGGAATAGCATCCTGTGTGTAGAATTTTTCAAAGTAATATAATTTATCGTAATGCTCAGCATTTTCATGACTTACAGCAGTGACTAATTCATCTGTTTTTTTATGATGCTGATGTCCGTATTCGCCATCAGGATTGTGTGTTACGATCTTGCTCCAGTTACGATAATTCATGACACGCCGGATATCCTGTGTGATATAGTTAGTATAAGGATCCCATGCAACCTGATGTCTGCGATAGAGGTCAGGATAGCGGAGAATCACATGTTTTGCCCCGATATCATTCATCGCAGAGTCAAAATCCCTAGCTCGACTATCATAAGAGCCATTGGTTAGGCAAACAACAAAATAGTTATTTCCAGTTTCTTTTAATTCTTTAATTTCCTGAATCATATTTCCACCACCCCATAAGAGGTCATCATCTGGATGGGCAATGATCATCAGACGGTCCCCATCTTTTAAGTCAAAATAATCCAAATCTTCAGTAGATAATAAACCATTTTCAGCAGTGACAGTGATCGTGATATTGCACTTTCTGCTTGGATTTTTTATAGAAGTTGCGGTGATCACAGCAACACCAACTCCACGGGTAGTTACATGACCATTCTCATCGACAACGGCAACGGTATCATTGTTTGTGCTCCAGGTAAGTTTTTTGTCAGATGCATTCCATGGTTTGAAATTCACAGATAAAGTCCTGAAAGTTCCGTAAGGCATACTGATCTTTGGATGCTTTGTTGTTAATTTCTTTAATGGAATCGTTACATGAAAACGTCGTTTCAAGATAACTTTTTTATATTTTGCAGTCATTGTTATGTTGCCTTCTTTTAAAGGTGTGATAACACCAGATTTACTGATCGTGGCAATGGATTTATTGCTGCTTCGAAAAGTAACGGAAGCAAGAGATGCATTCGCAGGCTTGAGAGAAATATTCCAACGATATTTGTTTGGATATTTGATCAGTGTTGCAGAAGCAGCATCTTCTTCACAGGAAATTGCTTTGATGGCAATTTCAGGTGTTACTTTTACTTTAATAGATTTTTTTGCAATGACCTTACCAGATTTTGTTCTGACCACATGACGAATCACTGACTTACCGGTTTTCTTTGGTGTCAGGATACCTTTTTTTGATACTTTTACAACTTTAGGATTAGAAGATTCCCATTTGATTTTGTAGGAAGCTTTTTTCTTCTTAGAGTATCGAACAGATAGTGTCTGGCTGGATTTTAAAGGTAACTTGATAGATTTTTCTGCATTGGTAAAATAGATTTTAAATTTTTTACCTTTGGCATATGTCTGGTGAGGACATAAGATAACAGACATGACAAGAAACAGATTCAGGCATGCCAGTTGTAAATATTTGCGTTGAACTTTCATTGATCACATCCCCTTTTTGTTTATTTGTAAATTAGCTCAAACAGGATAATTATAGACCGGTTGGCAAAAAAATACAAGGTTTTGCGGTGTATATAAAGTAAAAGTTTTTACAAAAGTATTACGTTGTGATATAATACAGGTCAGTAAAATTAAGAGGAGTAAGATTGAATGAAGTTTACAAAGGAACATACAATGCAGATGAAAGGGATTGCGATCATCATCCTGTTGTTTCATCATTGCTTTTTGAATGCACAGCGTTGGGCTACGGTTCCGTATGAGAAACTTGCGACGACGAAGGGATGGGGATATTACCCAATTTCGTTTGCACCATTTTCTTCTCATACGATACAATATCTTGCAAGTTTTTCAAAGATATGCGTAGCCATGTTTGTTTTTATGACTGGATACGGAATGTGGGTTTCTTATGAGAGTCAGAAAAAGAAAACAACGATGAGTAATTATATAAAGAAACGAATGGTCACATTAATGACAGGATTTTTGATCATTTTTGTTGTGACAGAGATTCTTGCGATTCCAACTGGACGCTTTATAGAGGTTTATGGACATGATTTTCGTAGTGTGGTCTATATGATCATTGATGCATTAGGATTAGCCAAATTACTGGGAACACCGTTATTTTGTCTGACATGGTGGTATATGAGTCTTGCGATCGTTTTGATCATGATCTTTCCATTTGTACATTCAATTATGGAAAAATATCAATGGGTCGTGGTTGTTGCATCTATTATCGTTCCAAGAGCTTGTGGATTTGGACAATCAACAGATTTGTTCCGATATCTATTAGCATACACACTGGGAATGTATTTTGCACAACATGACTTGCTTGCGAGAATAAAAGAAAAATTTATGGAACAGAATGTGGCAGGAAAACTGTTGTCTCTGATAGTATCATTGATAGGTTTGGCAGTTATCATAAAATGCCGACAAAATGCATGGATTGGATGGAAATATCTAGATTTTTGGGATGGCTTTGCAGCAATGTATATGATCGTAATTTCATATATTTATATATTAAATGGAAAATGGATCGTAAAAGGATTAGGCTTCCTTGGAAAACATTCTATGAATATTTTCTTGATTCATTCATTTTACAGAGACGTATTTTTCCATGAATTTACATATTCATTTTATTATGCATGGTTAGATTATATAGTACTTATGGCAATTTCATTGGTGACATCGATTGTATTAGAATGGTTTAAGAAGTTAATTCGATATGAGAAGTTTATAGATTGGGTCAAAAGATTAGTAACAAAAGAAGGAGTAACAGTACATTGAAAAAGGAAAAGAAATCATCAATATTTTGGATATTGATCATATTTTTTGTATTATTTTCCATTTGGCAGTTATGGGTGCCGGAAGCACTGGATGATTGGCGATGGGGAAGTGAAGTAGGGATCATGAGATTAAAAACGTGGTTTGAAGGATATAATGGACGTTACTTTGGAGATATTTTGGTCATTGTTTTAACAAGATTGCCGATCGTATTGAGAAGTATGGCTATTTCTGGGATAATGACTGCAATGTTATACTTGATATATCAATTGACAGAATATAAGATATTATCATTTTTAATTTGTGTTTTTTTTGTAGTCAATATTCCAACAAGCTTAATGAGTCAGACGTATGGATGGGTATCAGGATTTTCAAATTTCTGTGTTAGCGCAACGATGATTCTTGGATTTTTGCTATATCATATATCTATTTTCAAAGAAAAGAAAGTGTCGAAGTTGAAAACAGGGATTTCAATGATCAATGCATTTCTTGGAAGCTTGGTTCTTGAAAATTCAACGGTATATCTAATTGTACTAAGTATCGCTTTTTTAATTATTTATGGTGTACAATATAAGAAGCTGCATAAAGGAATGTTACTTCATTTGATCATGGTTGGTATTGGTGCATTTTGGATGTTCTCGAATAGCGCATATCGTATGGCTGCGGCACATACATCACAAGGAACAGGAAAAGAGATTGCAGCGTTTGAATTAAGCTTTGAATGGTTTGCCTCTGCATTAAAGGTATACGCAGACACGATCATTAACTATTGGATCATGCCAAATCATTTATTAAATATAGTGACATGTGGATTGATTTTGATATTACTCCAAAAGAGAAAGAAGAAAGGACAAGGATTATTCTTGGTTCTGTTCAGTGTTTTTTTAGCATTTTATATATTTAATTTTATGAATCTTGGTACATGGAAAGATTATTTGGCATGGGGCAATGCAGCGCAGGCTGTAATAGTAACGACGTATTGTTTAGCATTGGCAGCTTTTAGTGCATGGTTTATTACAGATTTTAAGGATAAGGTGATCGTTCAGATCATTTTATGGTCACAACTGATTTTAATGGGACCATTGATCGTTGCAAGTCCGATTGCAATTCGTTGTTTTTATGTAACATATATCTTTTTCGTTTTATATCTTGGAGTATTGTTATCGTATAGTATACGAAGTGGATTTTTAAAGATAAGCAAAGGATATTTAAACACAGGGATCATGATGTGTATTTTCTTTGTGATGATCGGAAATATTGGTGTATATTATTTTGTTCATGGACAAGTGAATGACAGACTTCAATATATACAAACACAGATAAAACAAGGAGAGAAGAAGATTGAATTAAAGGAAATACCGCTTGGAGATACATACTGTTATGGTTTAGATGTATATAATCCAGCATGGGTATGGCGTTATAAGATGTATTATAATATCCCAGGAGATATTGAATTGAAATTCCCAGAGAGATAGGAGTAAGTGATGAGAGAGATAAAAGTAAGTGTTATCATACCAATTTATAACGTAGAAGAATATTTGGAAGAATGTCTGCAATCAGTTGTAGATCAGACATTAGAGGATCTGCAGGTCATCATGGTTGATGATGGTTCTTTAGATGGAAGTACAGACATTGCCAAGAAATTTGCTAGTCGATATGATCATTTTGAGTATGTAAGACAGGTAAATGGTGGACTTGGAAATGCGAGAAATACAGGAGTGAAGTATGCAAAAGGAAAATACATTATTTTTCTTGATTCAGATGATATTGTCCCAGATGATGCATACGAGAAAATGTATCTTGCAGCAGAGAAAAATCATAGCGAGATGGTAGTTGGAAGTGTTGCGAGATTTAACTCAAAGAAAGACCATGTATCGAATCTGCATGAAATTGCATTTAGAAAATATATTGATAAAACACATATTACAGACAATACGGATCTGATTTATGATACAACCTCATGGAATAAATTAATTTTGAAAGAGTTTTGGGATCGTAATCATTTTGAATTTCCAGAGAGAATTCTCTATGAAGATATTCCAGTAACGATTCCTATGCATTATCTTGCTAATAATGTGACAATGGTGCAGGATGTCTGTTATCGTTGGAGAATTCGTGATGGAGCTAATAAGTCTATTACGCAGAGAGCAGATGACTTTACGAATATGAGAGATCGTATTACTGTTTTACGTATGGTAGATAAATTCTTTGAGGAGAATGTCAAAGAACAAGAATTATGGGATGCAAAATATTATAAATGGTTATATATTGATCTGATGATCTATGTGAACAACTGTATTTATCTTTCAGATAACAGAACACTCGAGATGATGAAGATCATTAAAGATTATATAGAAGAAACAATTCCTTTAGAAACGATCGATAAGTTACCAGTTTTATATCGTGAAAAATATGTGGCTTTGATGAATCTGGATGAAAAACGATTAGTAAAACTGCGTCAATATGAAGTTGATAATTATAAGAATTTAAAGATCGTGAAAAAGGGCAACAAATATATTGGAAAATTCCCGAAAGCGATCGTAACTGGTGATAAGGCAGATATGACAGAGGCATTAGATCAGTGGAGACTTACTCAATTGATTTATGATGTGGCATGGCAGAAAGAGCAATGTGTGATCGAAGGATATGTATTCTTACGAGGATTATCTGTGCCAAATGTAAATGTACAAAAATTATCAGCACATTTGGTATGCTTAAGTACAGGAGAGAAGATTCCACTGGAAATACAAAGTATTAAGTCACAATATGCACAGAAGAAATTTGGCTTAAAAATTGATAACGAGACAAAACAAATCCATTTAGCAAATTATAAAGGTTGTGGATACCGGATCATACTGGATGCAGCCAAGATCAGAGAATTAAAGCTTGATGGAGAATACCATATATTATTAACTTATGAGAGAGACAGATGGAAGAAAGAAACTATTTTAAGAGGAATCTTAAAATCTCTTGGCAATAAATTGGACAAGAAAACATATTTTAAAGATCATATGCTGATCGAACTTAGCAAGTCTTACAGATATGATTTTAAAGTAAAAATTTCACAAAAGAATATCGAATTAAATGATATGAAATTGGACGGTGATCAGTTAAGATTAAAACTTTCTGAGAAAGTTGATGCATTATATGAAGCGAAAGATGCACATAATGCGGAAATCTTAAAAGCAGCTATAACACAGGAAGATGTTTCTGTGGATATTTCAGATATTCCAGAAAATAAACGATATATTGCAGTTAAAAAAGGTAATTTATTTATTCCTGTATACAAAGAAAAGAAAAAGAGAATCTTTGTAGAAAACCAGAAGAATCAGTTAGTAGAAGAAACATCAGGAAATCATAGATGTTACTTGTTAAATCGAAAGGCAGTACCTGTGATACGAGATGTAAAACAGAATGAGGAACAGTTTTCATTTGAGATCATCAACAAAAATATTGGTAACTGGCAGAGAGCAACATTGTATGTAGAAGATCCATTAGAAGAAGAAAAGATTATTCTTGGAACAGGATCCGTGAATCAACATGGAGAAGAGGAGAAAGTAGTCATTTCTTTAAGTTTAAAGGATGAAAAAATCATCAAGAATCTTTATGCAAGACGTCGTCAGGTGTTTATTTTATATGAAAATAATGAACAGCAGAAGGTATGTGCACTTGGTGGGGAACATAAAGTTTTTGATAAAAAATACTACACGAAAGAAAGAAGATATCGATTTATTATTGATCCAGAAGATGATTTTCTGTATTTTACTACGCTGAGAGTCAAGGAATTCCTGACAAGAAGTGCGAAGAAAAGAGCTTTTGTCAACAGATTCTTATATCCGTTATTAAGACTTCTTCCATTAAAGAAAAAATGGATCGTATTTGAATCTATGTGGGGAAGTAAATTTAGCTGTAACCCTAGATATTTATATGAATATATTGATAAGAATCATTCAGATTATACGTGTATCTGGTCATTAAAAGATGAATGCATTCCGATCACGGGAAATGGTGTTAGAGTCAGAAGACTATCTTGGAAGTATTTATATTATATGGCAAGAGCAAAATACTTTGTGAATAATGTAAATTTTGCTGATTCTTATGAGAAGAGAAAAGGGCAGATTGAAGTACAGACGATGCATGGAACACCATTAAAGACAATTGGATTGGATGTACCAGGCGATTTCCCTACAAAGAAATCAGAAAAGAAGTATATTAGAAAGTGCAAACGTTGGGATTATCTGATCGTGCAAAGTAAGTTTGTTGCGGATCTTGCACCATCTGCATTTAAATTTGAAAATACGATCATGGATACTGGATATCCAAGAACAGATATTTTGTATTCTTCTAATAACGAAGAAGAAATGAGCAGATTAAAAGAAAAATTAGGACTTCCAAAAGATAAGAAAGTCATCATGTATGCACCAACATGGAGAGTGCGTGATAAGTTTGAATTAATGCTAGATCTTGAGAAGATGAAGGAAAAATTTTCAGATGAATATGTATTGATCTTAAGACTGCATCACTTTTCAGCAAAAGGTTGGAAAGGAGTTCCAGCAGATGGATTTGTGTATGATCTTACGGATTATGAATCTATTGAAGATTTATATATCATTACAGACATTCTGATCACAGATTATTCTTCTGTAATGTTTGATTATGCAGTTCTCGACAGACCAATGTTATTCTTTACATATGATCTGGATGAATATAGAGATAAGCTTCGTGGATTTAATATTGATATCGAAAAAGAAGCACCAGGACCATTACTATATACGTCTGATGAGGTGTTAGATGCGATTGAGCATCTGGATGAAACGATTGAGAATTCAAAACAGAGAGTCGATGCATTCCATGAAACATATATTCCATATGAATGTGAAAATTCATCTGAAAAAGTATTTAATATGATGCAGGGAAAATAAAAAATAAACAATGTCATAAGGCAGAACAATCTTTAAGAAGGTCATTGAAAGGTTTAAGAAGGAAACATGGATAAAATAAGAAAAATTATTCGATTTGTAAAAAGATTATTTCCAAAAACTCCAAAGATGAAATTTATCTATGCCTGGTATTATAAACATGGCAAGATCAATGAAAAACAAGCACTCTTTGAGTCATTTCACGGCAAGGATGTGTCAGATTCATCCTTGGCAATCTTGCAGGAGTTTTTGAAAATGCCGGAATCAAAAGATTTCAAGATCTATTTTGCGACGAATGATAAGAAACGAGATCAGAAATTTATTGATTCTATCGGATTGAAAGTAGAACTTGTAGATATTGCAGATTTTAAATATGTAAAAGTACTTGCAACATCTAAGTATCTGATCAATAACAGTTCTTTTCCGGCGTATTTCATTCGAAGAGATGAACAGGTGTACCTACAGACATGGCATGGAACACCGTTAAAGACATTAGGAAAACGAATGCGTTTTGGAATTGAATCCATGTATAATGTGCAACATAACTTCTTACATGCCAACTACATCATGTTCCCAAATGAATTTACAAGAAAAGTGATCATGGAAGATTATAATCTGGAAGCTTTGTATACAGGAACTGTTGTGATGAATGGATATCCAAGAAATAGTATTTTTATGGATCATGAGAAAGCTGACCAGGTAACAAAGAAGCTTGGAAATGAAGATTATACAACGATGGCATATATGCCGACATGGCGTGGACAGAGCAATCATGATGTGAACACGTCTGAATATAGCAGAGAGATCAATCAGCTGTTACATTATCTAGATGAGAATTTAAAGGATGATCAGAAGTTATATGTAAACTTTCATCCAATTGTGCAGAAGTTTGTAAAGCTGGATAATTATGAACATATTTATCCATTTCCAAGTGGTGTTGACAAATATGAATTTTTAAATAGTGTTGATGCACTGATCACAGATTATTCAAGCGTATTTTTTGATTACTCGATTACAAGAAAACCAATCATATTATATATGTATGACTATGAAGAATACATGCACGATAGAGGAATGTATTTTGATATCAAAGAATTGCCATTTAGAAAGATCTATGACAAGGAAGCATTAAGAGATTGTCTGGTCAACGAGACATTCCGCGAGGATTCTTATGAAAATGATATGGAATATACAGAAAAATATATTCAGTATGATTCTATTGATGCTGCAAAGAATATGGCAGAACTTGTTTTTCATGGAAATATGTGCGATATGCCAACGATCGATTACAGTTTTAACAAAGAAAAGAAACGAAGAGTTTTGCACTATCCAAACGTAAAAACAGCACAGACGATCGATACGATCGCACAGATCGCTAAGAAAGATGAAGATGTAGTGATCTTTGAAAAACGTTTTTTCAATCCAGAATTAAGCAGTCATTTACATGATAATTATCTTGATGATTTTGATTATATTTTTATTACACGAACACTTCCAAGAACCTATGCAGAAGAAGTGTTAAAAAGAAAGAGTGCTAAGATCAGAAAAGAACTTCATAAGAGAGAGATCAAGAGATGTTTTGCAGATCTTCCAGTGTATTCAAAGTTTGAGACAGAATATTATCATGGAGAAGCAGGAGAGACATTTTCTTTCAATAAGAAAAAGATGATCAATGCATCCATGCGAGTAATGGAAGACCATTTGGAGATTAAGTTTGAGGAAGGCAAGAAAGGCCAGCCAAAGAAACTGTTATTTGTAAATAAGAAAAATCAGATCATTTATACAAGGAATCTGACAGAAAAAGAATGGAAAGATCATTGTATCAAGGAATATTTTGATGAATTTCTTTCGCTTGAAATTGCAGATATGAACGGAAGATATCAGTTGATGATCGAATTAGAAGATAAAAATGGCAACAAATTGCCATATTTCTTTGTAGATCGTAAAGAATATGCAAAACGAAAAGAAGCGATGGATGAATTAGATAAATCTTCTGTATATATGACAGGGATCAAGAAACATGATATCATCTATCAGAATACATTCGAGCCTGCGGATACAAGTGTGATTCCTTATATGAATGAAGTAGATGGAAGATTTTCTGTATTTATGGGAGATCAGGCACAGTTATCTGTTCGTAATATGCGTGGACAAGTATTGAAATTCAAGATTAAAGGTTCAAAAGTTCATGTAAAAATGAAATATAAAAACAAAGAAGCTGGAATCAAAAATGTCATATTATCATATCGAAGTAAAGTGGAGACAATTGATTATCCATTTGAATATAAAGTAACGAGATCAGGTGATCATTATATCATTGATGCTCAGATCGATATGTCGGTATTATCACTGGAAGAACTGTTTTGGGATGTATTTGCTGTAACAGAGAAGAATGGAGAAGAAGTAAGAGTAAGTGCATATTGGAGCAGATGGCAGAGATTAAAATTATTACTGATGAATTACCAATGTGATGTTGACCAAGAACACATTATTTTCCCTTATTCGACGATCACATGCAAAATGGCATTTACTTATCGTACAAAATCAAAATATGATGGATTTGATGTAAAGATCAAGGAATTAGCAGCTTTTGGTGTTTATACCTTGTTATTACCGTATTGGAAAAAGAAACGAGTATGGTTAGTATTTGAGAAATTCTGCTCTATGGCGCAGGATAATGGCTACTATTTCTTTAAATATTGTATGGAGCAGCTTCCCAAAGAGAAGAATCAGCATATTTATTATATTCTTGATACAGATTCCGCTGATTATGATAAGATGAAGCAATATGGAAAACATGTGATTCCATTTATGAGTTTTCGACATATTTTATATTCACTTGTTGCTAATTTATATATAGCTTCTGATTCAAAGAAACATTTATATACATGGCGAGCAAAACCAAATGTGATTTCAAATCGTATTTCAAAACATAATATCTTGTTTTTACAGCATGGGGTGACAGCATTAAAACGCGTACATCCGATTTTTGGAATGAAAGGTTCAAGTCCTATGACTCATTTTACAACGACATCAAGATTTGAGCATAAGATCATTGTAGAGAATTTTGGATATGAAGATGGAGATGCACCGATTCTTGGATTTACGAGATGGGATGTTCTGGAAGATACTTCAAAACCAGAGGAAAAGATCATTCTTGCAATGCCGACATGGAGATCATGGCTGGAAGAAAAGAGTGCAGAAGAGTTTAAAGCAAGTGATTATTATAAAAACTACATGAAACTGTTACAGAGTCAGAAACTTGCAAGAATCTTAAAAGAAAATGATGTAAAACTGATCTTTTACATTCATCCAAAGTTTAAAGATTATTTAAGTGAGTTTAATGTCAGTGGAGATAACATTGAGTTGATTCCATTTGGAACAGAGCCATTAAATGAGATCATGAAGAAATGTTCTATGCTGATCACAGATTATTCTAGTGTATGTTGGGATGTATGTTATCTTGATAAACCAGTATTATTCTACCAGTTTGATTATGATATGTATATGCAGGCACATGGAAGTTATCTGGATATGGAGCATGAATTATTTGGAGAACGTTATACAGAATATGAGAAATTGATCGATGGAATTGAAGAGTATATTCACAATGGATTTAAAGAAAAAGAAGAATATACAAAATTAAAAGATTATTATTTTGAATATCGTGATAACGATAACAGTAAACGTACGTATGAATATATCATAAGCAAAGGATATTAAAATGGACAGAAAGAGGAGAATAAAATATATAGATCTGTGTAAAGGCTTAGGAATCTTGATGGTAACATGGGGACATATTACGAAGCTTGGTAATCCAGTTGATACATGGGCGGCATCATTCAAGATGGCAATTTTCTTTGTTGCCGCCGGATATCTGATCCAGTATGCAGATTCTTATCGGACACAGACATTAAAGGGGTATGCAGTAAAGTTATTGAAGTCATTGATGCTGCCATATGTCTTATTTAGTATTTTGTCGATTGGATTTCGATTTGCAACGATGATCATGAAGCACAGGATTGATATTCCGGCGATCAAATCTTATATTTTGGCAACGATCACATTAAGAGGAACATTTGCACTATGGTTTTTACCGGTGTTATTTATTGCGGAAATCCTGTTTTTCTGTCTTATCAAATATCTTCCGAAATGGATGAGGATCGTGATATTGATCGTGATACCTGTTTTTGGAATTTGGGAGTCTTATTTTATCAGACACTTGATCATTTCAGTGGATCCATTAACATTTGAAAGAATATCATTTTTGATCTTACCGATCAGTAAAGCATTGATCGCATTATGGTTTTTGGAGATAGGACATATTGGATGTATGTTATTCAGTAAAGTAACATCCAGAGAAATCCGATTTATGATTGGACTGGTATTTACAATTGGAAATATCTTTTTATCACAGCAAAATAATGGTGTAGATTTAAATAATATGTCTTTAGGTATTCAACCACCACTATTTTTTGTTACAGGAATCATTGGATCTTTTGGAGCACTATTTGTCTTTGAATTTCTTGAAGATTATATTCCGTTTACGATACTGAATTATTTTGGAAAGAATTCTTTGATATTAATGTGTACACAAAGACCGTTTTATATTATTTCTACTGCAACTGCAGGATGGAAGATCATATCAGGAATGCCAGGGATCATGGCATGGAGATATTATATTGACTGCCTTGGGGCAATGATCCTTGTGATGATCATTGAATACTCAATAATAACATTTGTTAATACAAAAGCTAAATTTTTGATCGGAAGATTTTAGATAGTTGAATAATCTGTTAAGGAATAGTATAATAGCAAGGTGTAAATTAAAAATATCAAAATGGAGAAGTACAGTGAAATCTTATATTGAAAATTTTAAAAAGTACAGATTCCTTTTATGGGAACTTGTAAAGAAAGGTGTTAAGTTAAAATACAGAAGATCATATTTAGGTATTTTATGGACACTGTTAGAACCGTTAATGACAATGATCGTACTAAGTGTAGTATTTGGTACATTGTTTGGAAACAAGGATCCACATTTCCCAGTATATATCTTATGTGGACGTTTGATGTATAGTTTCTTTTCATCTGCGACAAATGGTGCGATGAAAGCGATCAGGACGAATGCAGGAATGATCAAGAAAGTATATGTGCCAAAATATATTTATCCATTATCCAGTGTATTGTTTAATTATATTATTTTTGCTATCTCTTTGATCGTGTTGGTAGTAGTATCTATTGTTTTGAAGGTATATCCAACCATTTATCTGGCACAGGCGATCATTCCATTGATCTTATTACTGATCACAGCTTTTGGAGTTGGAATGATCCTATCTACGATGGCAGTATTCTTTAGAGACTTAGAATATTTATGGTCTGTAGGATTAATGATCATTATGTATGCTTCAGCAATTTTCTACAAACCAGAGAAGTTATTAAAATCAGGTTTTGGATGGATCTTAAAATGCAATCCATTATATCTTCTGATCCATAATTTTAGACAGGCTGTTTTTGGTATGCCGATGAATATGAAGTTTTTAGCTGCATCCATCGTGTTTGCAATCGTAAGTGTTATTGTAGGATTGATTTTCTTCTATAAGAAGCAAGATGAATTCATTCTGCATATTTAGGAGGGTATCATGGCAAAGAAAGAAGTATTGAAAGTTGAACATGTTGGAATGAAGTTTAACTTAAGTCAGGAAAAGGTTGATGATCTGAAAGATTATGTGATCAAGTTATTGAAACATCAGATTTCATATAATGAATTCTGGGCATTAAAAGATATTAATTTTACTCTTAACAAAGGGGATCGACTTGGAATCCTTGGATTGAATGGAGCTGGAAAGAGTACACTGTTAAAGGTTATTGCAGGGGTATTAAAAGCAACGGAAGGAACTGTGACAGCCAAGGGGAAGATCGCTCCATTGCTTGAATTAGGTGCTGGATTTGACCAACAGTATACAGGACGTGAGAATATTTATCTTTATGGAGCAGTTCTTGGATTCTCAAAGAAGTTCTTAGATGAGAAGTTAGATGAGATCATAGAGTTCTCAGAACTGGGCAAATTTATAGATGTCCCAGTTAAGAACTATTCTTCAGGTATGAAATCAAGACTTGGATTCTCTGTTGCAACATTGGTGGAACCAGATATCTTGATCCTGGATGAAGTATTATCTGTCGGAGATGCGAAATTCCGAAAGAAAAGTGAAGCAAAGATCATGAGTATGTTTGACAAAGGAGTTACAGTATTATTTGTATCTCATTCTTTAGATCAGGTAAAGAGATTATGTAATAAGGCAATCCTACTTGAAAAAGGAAAGATCATTTCTCATGGATCGATTGAAGAAGTAAGTAAAGTATACGAAGAGAAAACAAAGTAAGATAGAAGACACGGAGGTGTGATATGAGAAAAGTGATCACATATGGAACATTTGATTTACTGCATGCGGGACATATCAATTTATTGCGCAGAGCAAAAGAATTAGGTGATTATTTAATTGTAGTTGTATCAACAGATGAGTTTAACTGGAATGAAAAACAGAAAAAATGTTATTTCAGTTATGAAGAAAGAAAAAAACTGGTAGAAGCAGTTCGTTATGTGGATCTTGTGATTCCAGAAGAAAACTGGGATCAGAAGATTTCCGATGTGAAAGAATATCATGTAGATACATTTGTTATGGGAGATGACTGGAAAGGTAAGTTTGATTTCTTAAAAGATTACTGTGAAGTCGTATATCTTCCAAGAACAGAAGGAATTTCTACAACAAAGATCAAACAGGATCTTGGATTAAACGGAACAACAGCGAATAAATAGCAAGAGTTATGAATTAAGATATAAGAGGAATTTCGTTGACAATAGAGGTTATGAACGGCTAGAGACGGAATTCTTCTTTTCTGCGTTATCAAACAAAAAGAATTTAAGATAATGCTATAGATGAAAGGATTAGTTTTTGATGCATTTTATAGAAATTAGCAATATTTTTAAAAGTGAAAAAAAGAGATATAAAGTTACCGCAGTTTTAAAATTACTGGTCGTGTTTGCATTGCTTGGATTCTTTTTATCAAATAAGCCAATGTATCATGTGCAGACTGATTTTTACCTGAAACGTATGGGATTTGTATTTTTGGCATGTTTTTGGATGGTATTTGTAACAGTTTGCGACATTCGTTTGAGTCAGAAGGTTGACAGGGCTTTTGTGATCATTCTTGGAGTGATCGCACCAGTTATGGGATGGATCTTGTCAGAATTTTTGATCAATGAAGCAGAGTGTGCATTTCCGCCGACACAGTTCTATCAGAAAGAGCCACTTTGGATCGTTCTAAGTCTTGCAATGATCATTTTGGTGGATCTGCTGATCATATTTTTGACGAACAGCATCAGAGTTGGATCAGTGATCGTACCATTTGTATTGTTTATCTTTGCGGTAGTTGTATGTGTTGTATATGAATTTCGCGGGATTCCGATGATGGCACCAGATATTTTAACAGTACAGACGGCTACTAGCGTGATGGGTAATTATACATTCAAATTGACGTTTGAACAATATAGTGTGATCTTGGTCTGTATGGCATTTTTCTTTACATTTTTAAGACTTCATGAGGTAAAGGTTATAGAAAAAAGAGTATTTCACATTGCAGGATTTATTGTTGTTGCCTTAGGATGCGGATTGTTCACAAATCAGATCATACTGTCTGATTTTATGGAAGAGCACCAGATTAATATTCGTATGTTCCGTCCAATGGAAAGTTATCAAAAATATGGAGGCGTGCTGACATTTGCAAGAAGTGTTGGATATGCGGTCGTGAAGAAGCCAGAAGGATATACAACAGCGAAGGTTGATCAGATCATTCAGGAAAATGAAAAGAAATCAGCGAATGAACAGCAAAGTACAGCAAAGCAATATCCGAATATCATAACAGTTGTCAATGAAACATTCGCAGATATTAAGGTGCTGGGAGATTTTAAGACGAATGAAGATTATATGCCCTATTTCCATAGTTTGAAGAAGAATTGTGTGACAGGATATACGTATGCATCGATTGTAGGTGGTCAGACAGCGAATACAGAATTTGAATTGTTGACAGGAAATACTCTTGGGTTTTTATCAGCTGGAACGACAGCATTTCAGCTTTATATTCATGGGCAGATGCCTTCACTAGTTAGTAATCTAAAGGCAGAAGGATATTCTGGAAATAAAGCGATGCATCCGTTCAATCCGTATAATTATAATCGACCAGCTGTATATAAAGATTTTGGATTTGCGGATTTTATTGATAAATTTGACTTTCCTAAGAATGTAAAAAGGGTTAGAGAGTATATTTCTGATGAGGCAAATGTAGATCGCATTATTTCTGAATATGAAAAGAATCGTAAGAAGACAGATCAGCCATTTTATATGTATAATATGACGATCCAGAATCACAGCCCTTATGATAAGGATGCAGCCAACTTTAAACAGCCGATCAAGATTGAAAGCAGCAAATATGATGCTGAGGCCAACAGATATCTAAATCTGATCAAATATTCAGATGACAGTTTAAAACAGCTGACAAGTTATTTTGAAAAATGTAAAGAGCCAACGATCATTTTATTTTTAGGAGATCATCAGCCAAGATTGACAGATGAATTTATGAATAAGATCACAAACGGTCAATATCAGACTTGGAGCGGCGAACAGATGATGAAGCGTTATCAGGTACCATTCGTGATCTGGGCCAATTATGACATTAAAGAACAGCATATAGAGAAGACAAGCATGAACTATATCCAAAGTATCCTGACCCAGACAGCTGGAGTAAAGATGACAGGATATCAGAGATTTTTAAATGAGGTTCGAAAAGAAGTTCCAACGATCACATCGCAGGGATATTGGGGAAAGAATGGAAAATTTTATCAGATTAATGATAAAGGATCACCATATTATGGTATAATACAGAAGTATCGTATGATTCAGTACAATATGATGTTTGATAAGAAGAATCGCAGAGATTCATTCTTTGAAGTAAGTAAATAGGAGTGCACGTATGAAGCAACTGATTAAGAATATTACGATTCAGATATATAAAGTATTAACATATCTGATTCCAGTAAATAAAAAGATGATTATATTTCAGAGCAGCAATGGACGTAACTATACAGGAAATCCAAGATACATCTATGAAGAGATGGTAAGAGAAGGCCTTGATCAAGAATATGAATGTATCTGGTTTTTCTTTGATACAAGTATAGAAGTTCCAGGTAAATGCAAGAAGATACGGAATAATTATTTCCCATATTTTTGGTATTTAATGAGAGCAGGAATCTGGGTATTTGATAGTCGTCAGCCATTATATGTGCGTAAGAAGAAGCATATTACATACATTCAGACATGGCACGGAACACCTCTTAAGAAGCTTGCGCTTGATATGGACCGAATGGATATGGGTGGAAGTACGGATATTGAGAATTATCATGAACAGTTTAGAGTAACATGTAAGGATTGGGATTATCTAGTATCACAGAATAAGTTTTCTACAGATATTTTCAGATCATGTTTTGCATTTAAAGATCGTCCGATCTTACAGATTGGATATCCAAGGAATGATATTTTGATCAATGATAATTCTCCTGCTAAGATCAGAGAATACAAAGAAAAACTTGGACTTCCATTGGATAAGAAGATTATATTATATGCTCCAACTTGGAGAGATAATGAATATAGCGAGAAAGGAAAGTACAAATTTGCTTCAAAACTAGATTTTGATAAAGCAAAGGAGGCATTATCAGATGAATATATATTCATTGTAAAATATCATTATCTTGTATCAGATAAGATTGATTGGACACCATATAAAGGATTCGTTTATACATTCGACGAGACAAAAGATATTGCATGGTTATACCTTGTGTCAGATATGTTGATCACGGACTATTCTTCTGTAATGTTTGATTATAGTATTCTTAACAGGCCGATGTTATTCTTTGCATATGATCTGGAAGACTACAAGGAGAATCTGAGAGGATTTTATTTTGACTTTGTCAATGATATTCCAGGGCCGATTTCAAGAGATACAGATCAGTTGATCAAGGATATTAAAGAATATAATGAAGATAGTTGGAAAGAAAAATATAAAAATTATCATGATAAATTCAATGGCATAGATGATGGACATGCTTCACAGAAGGTCATTGATGTGATAAAGAAGGTAAGCAGATAGAGATCTGCCGAACAATAACACAGTCAGGAGGTTTGAAAACAATTATGGTAACGATTCTGTTAGCGACATCGAATGGAGAGGATTATTTAAAAGCGCAGTTAGAATCAATTGCAGCTCAGACCTATGAAAACTGGCAGCTGGTCGTGGGTGATGATGGTTCTACGGATGGTACGATCAGCATTCTTGAAGAATTCAGTAAACAATATCCGGAACAAGTGACGATCATTAAGAATGACCCGCCACAGGGAAGTGCCAAAGACAATTTTATTTCACTGATCCAAAATTCTTACGGACCGTATTTTATGTTTTGTGATCAGGATGATGTGTGGAAACCAGATAAGATTTATCTGACATTACAGAAGATGGAAGCGTTAGAGGCAAGATATGGAGAGAAAACGCCGATCTTGGTTCATTCAGATCTGTCAGTTGCAGATCATAACTTAGAGATGGTTGCAGAGTCATTCTTTCAGTATGCGAATATTCCAAAGAGAATTGTATTGAATCAATTGATGGTACAAAATTCTGTGACAGGGTGTACGATGATGATCAATCGTTGTCTGCAACAATATTTTTTACGGCCGTTACCGATGTCTAAGATCATCATGCATGATTATTGGGCGGCATTGATCGCGAAAGTGTTTGGCAAGATTGGTTTTGTAAATGAGCCAACGATGTATTACCGTCAGCATGGCAATAATTCTGTTGGTGCGAAAGATGCAAAGAATCCCGTCTTTTTGTATCATCGTCTCAAAGAAGGAAAGAACAGCTATCGTCGTATGATGATCGAATCTATGGAGCAGATGCAGGGATTTGTTGAGACATATGGGGAAGAGATCGATAATCTGGATGTTTATGAACTTCTTGAGAGTTATGGAGAATTGTATTATAAAGGAAAGATCAAACGATTGAGTTTTTATAAAAATCATCACGTATTAAAGGAAGGAAATATCCGAAAGCTGATGCAGTGGCTTTGGGGATAGGAATATTTATGAAAAAAGCATTAGGACTTGCAGGAAAATATGTGATCATGTTTCTGTCGTGTTTATTTCCAAGAAGCAGAAAGATATATATCTTTGGAGCATGGCTTGGAGAACAGTTTGCAGACAATCCTAAATATCTGTTTTTAGAAGCACAAGAGCATAAAGAGATCCGTCCGATATGGATCACGAAGAATGAATCAGTCTGCAGAAAAGTCAGGGAGCTTGGATATGAAGCTTATATGTTTGACAGTTTCAAAGGAATTTTAATGCAGCTTCGGGCCAAATATGTGGTAGTCTGCAATGGGATCAGTGATGTAAATCATACATTTATGGGACGAGCAGTATTCTTAAATCTTTGGCATGGGGTTCCATTAAAGAAAGTTGGCTATGATGATGATAAGGTCAAGAATTGGGATAGCAAGGGTCAGAAAATCCGAAGAATGATTCAGGAAATCCCATTAGGAAAAGAGTATGTAGTGGCAACAAGTGATTTTTATGCACCGATCTATGAAAGTGCATTTCGAAGATTAAAGAGTCATATCATAACATTGGGACAGCCAAGGAATGATATATTCTATGATCAAAGTGGAAAATTTCATGCTTCTCATCAGTTGTCAAAAGCGGCAAAAGGAAAGAAAGTCATCTTATATACACCGACACACAGGAAAGAAGGTAAAGTGGCATTTCCTTTGGAAGAACATTTTGATTTTAAAGTGCTCAATGATTGGTGTATCCAAAATGATATTTTGTTCGTGATCCGGCGCCATTTTTATCATAAAGATGAGAAAGTAGATTTCTCCATGTATTCTAATATAACAGATATCACAGAGAGATCCATGGATATTCAGGAATTGTTAATGGATACGGATATTCTGGTTACAGATTATTCAAGCACATATATAGATTATCTATTACTGGACCGGCCGGTAGTCTTTTATAATTTTGATTATCAGGATTATCTGGAGCATGATCGTGGTATGTATTGCGATTATGAGAAGGCGGCTCCGGGATATAAGGCAGAGACATTTGAAGCCTTGATGGAAGAATTCGAACGTCTGATACAAGGCGAAGATCATTTTAAAGAGGTTAGAAGGCAGGCAAGGGATTTCTTTTATTGCAAAGAAGGCCAGGGAATGGTTGGAGAAACATTGTTAGGAATCTTGAAGAATATAAAATAAAAAGAAGCTTTTGATCTATGAGTGAATCCATAGATCGAGAGCTTCTTTTTTGCATTTTGAGTTGATATTCAGGATTAATATCCAGCACGATAAATGATCTTCTGATTGATACGGCTAAGCTCATCACTGACTTGATAATCCGATGTACCAAAGAGGTATTTATGTGCGCGGATCGCATTTTCTTTCAATGTTGTAGGGAATCCATAATAAGTACCATAATAACGGAGCTCTTTCTGGTCCCAAGGGAATCCCTGCTGATCTTTGATGTCATACTTGAAAACAGATAAGAACATATCAAACAATTCATCCTGACTCATATTTGTCTTTACCTGAGGAAGTATCTCATCCATAACAGACATCATCTTCAAAGGATTTTTCTTGGCTTTGTCAAAAATCTTCTGGAGGACTTCTCGTTGTCTTCCGGCTCTGGCAAGGTCACCGCCAGCGGTATAACGGATTCTGGAATAAGCAACGGCTTGATTTCCATCCAGAGTATAAGTACCGGCAGAAGAAAGTTTTGGAGAATGTCCACCGTTGATACGATTCATGTCACCGATATAAGCATTTAAATTCTTTAAGATGCTTTTATCGACTTTTACTTCGATTCCGCCAACAGCATCAACGATATCAGCAAGAATCTTAAAGTTTACAGTTGCGTATTTTTCAATATTCAGATCAAGATTACGATTGATCGTGCTGATCGCAAGCTCTGGACCACCCCAGGAATAAGCGGCATTGATCTTACTGTATTTTCCATTAATACTTACATATGTATCACGATAGATCGACAACAGTTTGACATCTTTGGTTGAATTGTTGATGCTGACAACTATGATAGAATCAGAACGGTTTCCACGATCTGACATACTTCCAGTCTGAGAATCAATTCCGAAAAAAGCATAGTTGGTATAGTCAGTCATATTGCTGTCTTTGTTTACAGTGACAAGTTGGCTGTGGTCAAGACTTTTTGTTGATATTTTCCCAAGTTTTTTGTGAACTGTGGAAAGCGTAAGTCCGACTAATACAGCGATCACAAGAATGAGAATGATCAAGATCCGAAGTGGAGATCTTCTTCTTCGTTTTCGCTTTGTGTGTTTGGCATGTTTTGTATGCTGTGCTGTCATAATGTATCCCTCCAGATTTCCTTAAATAGTTAAGTTTATACAGAAAAAAGGATGAAAAACTCCATCCTTTTCTTGCTGTTTAATATGCATTTTTATTGACAAATCCCTTAAAGAATGTAAGAAATAATATCTTGATATCAAGTCCCAAAGACCAATTCTCAATATAATACAGGTCATGCTCGATTCTGCTTCGGATGGAAGTATCACCACGGAATCCATTGACCTGAGCCCATCCAGTAATACCTGGACGAACTTGATGCTTGATCATATAACGAGGAATCTCTTCTTTAAATTTCTCGACAAATAAAGGTCGTTCTGGACGTGGCCCGATCAGACTCATATCGCCTTTTAATACATTCCAGAATTGAGGAAGTTCATCAAGGCTTGTCTTACGGATCACACGTCCAACAGGTGTAACACGGACATCGTTCTTGGTTGTCCATTCTTTGGCCTCTTTCTTAGGGTCCTGTACACCCATGGAACGGAATTTGTACATCTTAAAAGGTTTATTCCCAAGACCGATACGTTCTTGGGCAAAAATGATCGGTCCAGGAGAACTCTTCTTCACAAGGATCGCAACGATAAGCATGATCGGTGAGAATAAGATTAGCGCAATGATAGAACCGATAATATCGATCAGACGTTTGATCAGTTTATTCATCGTATTTGTTAATGGTACGTTACGGATATTGATAACTGGGAGTCCGTCCAGATCTTCAGTGTATGGGTTTGTGGAAATAAAGTTATAGTAATCTGGAACAAACTTTGTATGCACACCAGACTTCTCACAGATCGCAACGATCTGTTCCAGTTTATGGTATTCATTCAGATTCAGAGTGATCGCAACTTCATCAAGAGATGTCTTCTCAAGATAAGCGGCAAGATCTGAAAGTGTACCAATCTTCTTGATTCCACGATATTCAAAATTATCACTGACAAGATCATCAAAAATCCCATGAACCTTTAAGCCCCATTGAGGATTTGATTTGATGCGGTCGATATATGCAGCTGCTGAAGTACTGAAACCGATAAATACCGTATGTTTGATATTGCGTCCTTTCTTACGATTCGTTTTCAAAATCCTGCGTATGATATATCTGGATAAAAGACCAAAAATAAAGTTAAATAAATAAAATAACAGATATAAAGAACGAGGAAAGTTCTGAATCTGCCATACAGTGATCACAAATGCAGAAAGTCCAAGTCCGATCAGATTCGCTTTGACCAGATTCACAAGTTCCTTGGAACCTCGCTGGTAACGCTTTGGTGTATAAAGACCAAAGAACGAATACAATAACAATAACAGGATTAAAGAGCTGATCAGCGGTTTCTGATATTGATAAAACTCTGGATAATAGCGGTTGAGATCGAAAATCTCCTGATTCAGCCAGAATCCAAAGATCGTGCATTTAAATCTTATATACCATGCTGCAAATCCTGCAAAATAAATGCAGACAGCATCCATCACGACATGCAGTCTGTTTAAGTAAGTTTGGTTTTGTTTGATCATATGATAAATACTCCTTTTTCACTTCCTTCTATTATAAGGGATAAAAAGAGATCATACAATGACAAATGACTTAACTTTTTCTTATTTTTGTATTTTGTACTTATTGACACTCTCATCATTTTCACGAAAAATGAGAAAAAAGAGGAAATCATTTTTTTGTAACATATTAATCACAGTTTTTACACATTTATAAGATATATTTATCTCATAAAAGATAAAGGTCGAAACAAAAGATCAGGATCGAAAGGAGAATTAATCATGAGTGAATATAATACAAATCAGGATGGACAGTGGAAGACTTCCGATCAGTGGAGAGCGGAGGAAGCGAACGACCATTCCAATCCTAAGAAAAACAAAAATGGCGGCAGAGGAAAATATGTTGCAAAATTAGCAGCATCTGCAGTAGCTTTTGGATTGATTGCAGGGCTTGTGATGCAAGGAGTCACATATGGATTTAGCAGAGCAGGCATTGGAAATGGTGCAACACAGCTGGCAACAACGAAGACAACAAGCAGCAGTTCAAGTACCAGCAGTAATGACCTCTCAGGCGTATCAAAAAATGTTATGCCATCGATCGTATCGATCACAGGAAAGTTCGAAACAACAAGCCAGAGTTGGTTTGGACAGACACAAAACAGTGAATCCGAAGGTGTTGGTTCAGGTATCATCATTGGCAAGAAAGATGGTAAGATTTTGATCGTTACAAATAACCATGTCGTAGCAGATGCCAAATCTTTATCTGTAGGATTTGTGGATGGAAAGAGTGCAAGTGCAACCATTCGTGGTACTGACAGCGATGCGGACTTAGCAGTTGTAGAAGTAGATACAAAGAACATGAAATCTTCTACCTTAAAGAAGATCGCAGTGATCACATTAGGAGATTCCTCAAAATTACAGACAGGAGAAAGAGCGATCGCAATTGGTAATGCATTAGGATATGGACAGTCTGTCACAGGTGGTTATATCAGTGCATTAAATCGTCAGGTACAGTTGACAGACAAGACAATGACACTGATCCAGACAGATGCAGCGATTAACCCTGGAAATAGTGGTGGTGCTTTATTAAATAGCAAAGGTGAATTAATTGGTATTAATACAGTTAAATATTCTTCAGAAGATGTAGAAGGAATGGGATATGCGATTCCAATCAATACAGCAAAACCGATCATCAATAAACTGATCAAGAATGAGGCAACAAGTGAGAGTGAACAGGCATATTTAGGTGTATCAGGTCAGACGATCGACAGCTCTATGGCAAGCCAGTTTGATATGCCATCTGGTGTTTATGTACAGCAGGTGATCAAGAGTTCCCCAGCCCAGAAAGCAGGCATCAGTGCAGGAGATGTGATAGTATCCTTTAATGGAAGCAACGTTTCTACAATGGATGGATTAAAAGAAAAGATTTCAAACCTGAAAGCAGGCAAGAAAGTTAAAGTTGTTGTAAAACGTCAGAATCAGATGGGTACTTATGAGAAGAAGACACTGACAGTTACTCTTGGAAAGAAATCAGATGCACCAAGCACAAGCAGTAACAGCAGCAATAGCAATAGTAATAGTAATAACAGCAATAGTTATAACAATAATTATAATAATGAAAGTTCTAACAGCCAGTATTATAGTTTTGGACAGTAAAACCGGTTGAAAAAAGAACCAAAGAAAGATACAATAAAATGGAATCCTGTGAGTAGGCAGGGTTCCATTTTTTAGTCAGGAGAATATGCCTATGGTTATGATCGAAATTGAAAATATTAAGAAGTTTATGGCAGGTTTTTTAGGAGGAAATCTTTTTGATGATTTCTTGATGAGCGAAGGAAAACTGTCCATGAACATTTCGTATGAATTTGATGGAAAGATCTTAAAAGAATTTTATGATACAGAAGAATGGAAAGAGATGAAACAATATCCATATGTAACATGGGAAGAAGAGAAAGAAAAAATATTTTCTCTCGTAAAAGGGAAGAAGACACCGCTGTCTTTTCAATTTGTGATGATGTTAAAACCAGATCTTTCTCCAGAGTTTCTTGCCAAATATAATCTTGCAGTCCGAGAAGATGAAATAGCAGGATTATTTATCAACATTTTATACGATCGACAGGGATTAAAGTGTACATCAGGAGTGTCCAGAAAGACATTTGTACTGGATAAGACTTTGGAAGAAGCGTGGGATCAGGAAGTGAAAGAAAGATTTTTAACAAAGTACCTGTAAAATTTTTCACAAACTTCGGGAACTTAAAAGAAACTTTGTTTGCATGTTTCTTTTTGCGTAGATATATGTTAGAATAAGTAGTAATGAATACCAGATAAGAAAGTTGTAAAAAGGAGATACGAATATGAGTTTTCATATTGTTTGTGACAGCTGTACGGATTTGACAGAAGAAGATTTAAAAAAAGGATGTTATACTTTAGTACCCCTGACATTATTAGTGGATGGAGAAGAAATCATAGATGATGAAACATTTGATCAGGCAGATTTCTTAGCAAAGGTTGCAGCAAGTAAAGAGTCTGTGAAGTCAGCATGCCCTGCACCAGAGAGTTATATGGAAGCATATTCCAAGGCAGATGATATATATGTGGTAACATTATCTGCAGAATTAAGTGGATCATACAACAGTGCAGTTTTAGGAAAGAATCTATATGAAGAAGAGAACGGAACAAAGAATATTCATGTAGTGAATTCCAGAGGAGCCGCTACGACTCAGGTTCTGATCGCACGTAAGCTCAACGAATATGCAAGTCAGGGAATGCCATTTGAAGAAGTGGTTGATAAGATTGAAGAGTATACAACAAGTCTTAGAACATATTTTGTTTTGGAGACACTAGAAGTACTAAGAAAGAACGGAAGATTATCAAGACTATCTGCAACGATTGCCGGTGCATTAAATATCAAACCAGTCATGATCGGTACAAGAGACGGCGTGATCCAGAAAGCAGCCCAGGCAAGAGGAATGAAGAAAGCACTCGCGAAGATGGTAGAACACATGGGAAGCGAAGGAAGAGATCTCACAAGAAGACAATTTGTCATTTCACACTGCAATTGCTACGAGAGAGCTGTTTATGTGAAAGAATTGATCAAGAAGCACTTACACGCAGAAGACGTTGATATTGTAGATACTAAAGGAGTCAGCAGTTTGTATGCATGCGATGGAGGAATCATTGTATCATATTAGATTCTGGTTACTTGAATAGACGTGTATATAAGTGATAGAAATAAACATCTACTTAAATTTTCCAAGTTTGTAATTGTCTACACGATAGACTTCTGATATGTAATTGTCTACACGATAGACTTCTGATATATGATAAAAAATAAATAAACGATCGGGAGAGCAGCATTAGTATCTTGCTCTCCCGATCGTTTATTTATTTTTTATCATATATTCAAAATCTATAGTTGGCTAACTACAACTTAAAATTGTTACAAAATTAACGCAATTATGCACAAAAACAAACCGGATTGTTACGAAATTAACGTACAAATTGCACAAAAAAACACTTGAATTTGTCGAAGAATGTGCGTATAATGAGAGTCAATATACTGATATAGAGGAATTAAGGAGGATGAGTCATGAGTCGTTTGGAATTAAGGTCTCCGAACCAGGCACAGCTGGTTGTGGAAGGTCTTTATAAGGATTTGGAACGAAGAATCGAGTCAAGCCCGCCAGGGTTATGTCCGGTTGATATGTCCAGAGCATTTTTGGAGATCTGTCATGCACAGAGCTGTGGAAAGTGTGTTCCATGTCGTGTAGGACTTGGACAGTTAAAGAATCTGATCACTGATGTTTTAGATGGCAAAGCAACGATCCGAACTTTAACAGAGATACATGAAACAGCAAAATCCATTATGGAATCTGCAGATTGTGCGATTGGCTATGAGGCAGCCAATATGGTATACAAAGGAGCCATTGGATTTAAAGATGATTATGTAGAACATATCATGTATCATCGATGCTTAAGTACGTTAAAGCAGCCAGTGCCATGTGTATCCAGATGTCCTGCGAGAGTGGATATTCCGGGATATATTGCGTTGGTACGTGAAGGAAGATATGAGGATGCGATCCGTCTGATCAGAAAAGATAATCCATTTCCAACAACATGTGGATTTATCTGCGAGCATCCATGTGAAGCATTATGCCGTAGAAATATGATCGATGATGCGGTGAATATCCGTGGATTAAAACGTATGGCAGCAGATGCAGCAGGATACGTTGCACCGCCAGAATGTGCAGAATCTACAGGGAAGAATATTGCCGTTGTAGGTGGTGGACCAGGTGGATTAAGTGCAGCATATTTCTTACAGTTGATGGGGCATCAGGTAACCGTATATGAGATGCTTCCAAAACTTGGAGGAATGTTACGTTATGGAATTCCAAACTACAGGCTGCCAAAAGAACGCTTAGATGATGATATTCAGGCAATCTTAGACACAGGAGTCAAAGTAGATTGTGGAAAAGCTATCGGCAAAGATTATTCCATTGTGGATTTAAAAGAAAAATACGATGCTGTACTGATCACGATCGGTGCAAGCACAGATAAGAAGTTAGGATTAGAAGGCGAAGATGCCAAAGGCGTTATTTCAGCGGTACAGTTCTTAAGAAATGTCGGATACGGAACACAGGAAAGCCTGGAAGGAAAAGAAGTTGCCGTGATCGGTGGTGGAAATGTTTCCATGGATGCAGTTCGTACATCTGTAAGATTAGGTGCGAAGAAAGTCAGCATCGTATATCGAAGAAGAGTTGCCGATATGACAGCACTTCCAGATGAGATTTCAGGAGCAGAAGCAGAAGGTGTTGAGATCAAGACATTGATGGCACCTTCAAGAATCGAAAAAGACGAAGAAGGCAATGTCAAAGGTATATGGGTAACACCACAGATGATCAGTAATATCAAAGGTGGAAGAGCATCTGTAAAGACAACAGGGGAAGATGACGTATTTATCCCATGTCAGACACTGATCGTAGCGATCGGTCAGGATATCGAATATCAGCACTTCGAAGAAGCAGGAGTTCCCGTACAGAGAGGAAAGATCAACGTAGAGAAATTTGGTGGATTCGAAGAGATGCCAGGAGTATTTGCAGGTGGAGACTGTGCGACAGGTCCATCCACAGTTATTTCAGCGATCGCAGCAGGTAAAGTTATCGCAGCCAATATCGATGAATATCTGGGATATCATCATGAAATCACAGCAGATGTTGAGATTCCAGAACCTAAGTTAGAAGATAAACCAGCATGTGGAAGAGTTAATCTTACAGAGAGAGAAGCTGGAGAGAGAGTTAAAGACTTTGAAGGAGTCGAAAACTGTATGACAGAGAAAGAAGCATGCCAGGAGGCAGGAAGATGTCTTCGCTGTGACCACTTCGGTTATGGTATTTTCAAAGGAGGTAGGGATACAAAATGGTAAATATTACAATAGATAACCACACGATCGCTGTACCTTCTGGAACAACGATCATGGAAGCAGCAGCCTCCATTCATATACCGATTCCAAAGCTTTGTTATTTAAAAGATATCAATGAGATTGGAGCGTGCAGAGTCTGCGTTGTAGAAATTGAAGGACAGGATCATCTGGTAACATCCTGTAATAACGTGGTAGAAGAAGGAATGACGATCTATACCAACAGTCCGAAAGTACGCAGAAACCGAAAACATACGGTAGAGATGATCCTTTCCCAGCACGATGCACAATGTGCAACTTGTGTAAGAAGCGGAAATTGTACACTTCAGACGGTTGCTAATGATCTGAATATTGTAGACAGCCCTTATAAGAAGGAGATCTGTATCGAAGAATGGGATACAAGATATCCATTGGTACGTGATGCAAGCAAATGTGTCAAATGTATGCGTTGTATACAAGTATGCGACAAGATTCAGGGAATGCATATCTGGGATGTATCTGGAACTGGAGCAAGAACAACAGTTGGAGTTTCAGAAAACAGAGATATCAAAACAGCAGATTGTGCATTATGTGGACAGTGTATCACACATTGTCCAACAGGAGCATTACGTGAACGAGATGATACAGACAAATTATATCGCGCATTAGAAGATAAAGATACGATCGTGGTAGCACAGATCGCACCAGCAGTTCGTGCTGCATGGGGAGAAAGTCTTGGATTATCAAGAGAAGAAGCAACAGTTGAGAAGATCGTAGATGCACTTCGAAGGATCGGTGTAGATTATGTATTTGATACAACATTTTCAGCAGATCTTACGATCATGGAAGAAGGAACGGAATTTGTCGAGAGATTTACAAATGGAGATCTTGATATGTATCCAATGTTTACATCCTGTTGTCCAGGATGGGTACGTTTCATCAAATCTCAGTATCCACAGATGGTAAACAGATTATCTTCCGCCAAATCTCCACAGGAGATGTTTGGGGCAGTGATGAAGACTGCGTTTGCAAAGAAGATGAACATCGACCCAGACCGTATTTTTGCATTATCCATTATGCCATGTGTTGCGAAGAAAGATGAAAGAGAGAAACCATTATTCCATGGTGAGTTTGCAGGACATGGAGTTGACTGTGTGTTAACAACAAGAGAATTGGACCGTCTGATCCGTGCTGACCATATTGATCCAAAGACATTAAAAGATGCAGCCTTTGATACTCCGTTTACTGAGGGAACCGGAGCAGGAGTGATCTTTGGAGCAACTGGCGGAGTTATGGAAGCGGCACTGCGTTCTGCGTATTACCTGATCACAGGAAAGAATCCAGAAGTAGATGCATTTAAACAGATCCGTGGAGTGAACAAAAATGGATGGACAGAAGCCCAATTTGAAATTGCTGGCAATACGATAGATATCGCAGTTGTGAGTGGACTTCAGAATACAAGAAATCTGATGGAAGCGATCCAGAAGAGAGAAGTACACTATCATTTTGTAGAAGTCATGGCCTGTCCAGGCGGATGTGTAGGTGGAGGCGGACAGCCGATCCATGAAGGAAAAGAACTGGCATCTGACCGTGGATCCAACCTGTACTTCCTGGATAAGACAGCCCATTTGAGATTTTCACACGAGAATCCAGATATCAAACATCTGTATGATGAATACTTTGGATCACCGGGAAGTCATAAAGCACATCAGTTACTGCATGTGCAAAAATAGCTGTTAATACCTTTTAATAAAGAAAATCCAGACATTTAGAAGATACAAATTCTAAATGTCTGGATTTTCTCTCTTTTTAACATAATTACCATCTTGGATTGTCAAGTACAGTTACTTCGCCATTGATCTCACAAACAATATGGCGGTATCCTTTGGTTTCGATCGTTCCATAATCATGTCCTGCATCTGCATCAAATACATAAAAAGCAGTCAGGACTTCATCTCCAGTATTAATGGTGCGGTGAGCATATCCGCGGGGAACATACAATGCTTTCCCTTTCTCCATCCGTTCAACCCGCCAATCACCGTCAAGGTTTTCAAGCATCATATACCCTTCGCCTTTTAATGTATAATAAACTTCGGCAGTGTCTACGATCTGATGAAAATGTCCTTTCGTCATATAATATTCATTTCCAATTTTTCCAGGATGGATCATCGTTGTACCGAATGCAAGATCACCGGCACGCTCTGGGCATCCAAGTTCATAAAACTCATAGATCAAAGGGTCTTCGTGTTTAAGAATTTCTTCAACAGCTTCTTGATCCTGATACATATTTTTCATCTGGGAAAGATAACGCTTTGTAGTATCTGCGTGCTTGGAAAGTCCGTTATTTAGATCAAAATCCAAAGTAAAAGCCTGATCCCAGTTAAACTGATTCATAAAATACCTCCTAAAAAATTGCCTTAGATCTCAAGTGTGGAAACGCCTTGTTCTTTCATCATAGTTTCGAATTCCTTGATGATCGAGATACCAGCACTTGTTCCGATACGTTGGGCACCGCACTCTATCATTTTCATAAATGTCTTGGCATCACGGATTCCACCAGCAGCTTTTACCTTTACCGCATCGCCAACATGCTCTTTCATTAATTTCACATCATCAAAAGTAGCACCGCCAGTACCGAAACCAGTGGATGTTTTGATAAAATCAGGTTTCACCGCTTTGGCGATTTCACAAAGCTTGATCTTCTCCTCATCATTAAGATAACAGTTTTCAAAAATGACTTTACAAGTAACATCTTTTTCATGGCAGGCAGCAACGATCTGTGACATCTCATCCTTGATATAATCCCAGTTAGAAGCCTTGACCTCTGTCTGATTTACAACATAATCAATCTCATTTGCACCATTTGCAATAGCATCTTTTGTATCAAAGACTTTAGAAGCGATCGTTGTCTGACCCAATGGGAAAGAGATAGCAGCTCCTGTATGAATATCCGTTCCTTCCAGTAACTTTGCACATAATCCAGACTGCACCTGATTGATTGCTACCATGGCAAAATGATGTTCTTTCGCCTCATTACATAAGACCTCCATGTCTTTAGGAGAAGCATCCGTATGTAAATTTGTGTGATCGATCATTCTTGCGAGATCATCTAATGTATATGATTTCATAAAAACCTCCTATTTTTGCTGATATGTTTGTTTCATGTTAATCAAAGTATAACATTATGTAATTATTATGTCAATATTATGTAAATGAAATAAAAGAAAATAAATTGACATAAAATAAAAAATCCGATAAAGTGAAAGAAAAAAGAAAGAGAGTATAAAATGGGAGCATTTTATTTAGATATAAAAAAAGATTTATTAGATAAGATCTTAAGTGGAGTTTACCAGCAAGGAAGCATCATACCAAATGAATACGAATTAGCTGAGATCTACAACGTCAGCCGTCCGACGATCCGCAAGGCGGTACAGATTTTAGTGGATGAGGGATATTTAGAAAAACGTAAAAAACGAGGGACGATCGTATGTGATCCGACGATCCGGCAGGAATTTGCACAGGTGATCCAGACATTTGATAAAGAAGTAAAAGAAAAAGGACTGACTCCATCGACAAAAGTTCTGACATTCAAACAAGAAAAGGCAGAAGAAGAAGTTCGCCAGAAATTGAATCTCAAAGAAACAGAAAAAGTTTATAAACTGGTCAGATTGAGATACGTTGATGATCAGCCTAATGTTCTGGTTACAACGTATGTGCCATGCAGACTGTTTGAACATTTGTCAGAAGTTGATTTTGAAAAGGAGAGTTTATATCAGACATTTCATAAGGAAGGAAGAGATATCACATCTATACAGAGAAAGCTGGATGTGATCCTTGCAGATGAAACATGTGCGGATCTGTTAGATGTCAAAAATGGAGATCCTTTATTTTATTTTCATTCCACAGGATATGATGAAAGTCATACAGCGATTGAATATTCGATTGCGAAATATCGGGGAGATCGGAATAGCTTTGTTTTTCAACTTTCAAATAACGTGTATTATTCTTAATACATTTATTTACAAATATCAGTTTTTTCTGTATAATAAAGCACAATAAGCTGAAAACAGTGAATAAAACAATAAACAGCAACGCAGGAGGAATGACCATGAGCAAAATTCAGATGACCACTCCATTAGTAGAGATGGACGGAGATGAAATGACAAGAATTCTCTGGAAGATGATCAAAGATGAATTGTTATTACCATTTATTGATTTAAAAACAGAATATTATGACCTTGGGTTAGAACACAGAAACGAGACAAACGATCAGGTTACATTTGATTCCGCAGAAGCAACAAAGAAATATGGAGTTGCAGTCAAATGTGCAACGATCACTCCAAATGCAGCGCGTATGGATGAATATGATTTAAAAGAGATGTGGAAGAGTCCAAATGGAACAATCCGTGCGATCTTAGACGGAACAGTATTCCGTGCACCGATCACAGTCAAAGGAATCGAACCAACCGTCAGCAAATGGAAGAAACCGATCACGATCGCAAGACATGCCTATGGTGATGTATACAAAGGTGTGGAGATCAAAGTTCCAGGAGCAGGAAAAGCAGAATTAGTATTCACAGGAGAAGATGGAACAGAGATCAGAGAAACAATTCATGATTTTGACGGACCAGGAGTGATCCAGGGAATGCATAACATTGATGCATCTATTGCAAGTTTTGCAAGAAGCTGCTTTACATATGCATTAGACACAAAACAGGATCTGTGGTTTGCAACAAAAGACACGATCTCTAAGAAATACGATCACACATTCAAAGATATCTTCCAGGAGATCTTTGATGCAGAATACAAAGAGAAATTTGATGCAGCAGGAATCGAATATTTCTACACACTGATCGACGACGCAGTAGCCCGCGTTATGAAATCAGAAGGTGGATTTATCTGGGCATGTAAGAACTATGACGGAGATGTTATGAGTGATATGATCTCATCTGCATTCGGATCATTAGCAATGATGACATCTGTATTAGTATCACCACACGGATACTATGAATACGAAGCAGCTCATGGAACAGTACAGCGTCATTATTATAAACATCTGAAAGGTGAAGAGACATCTACAAACTCTGTAGCAACAATCTTCGCATGGACAGGAGCGTTAAGAAAACGTGGAGAATTAGATGGTAATGAAGAATTAATGGCATTTGCAGATAAACTTGAGAAAGCTACATTAGACACGATCGAGAGTGGCACAATGACAAAAGACTTGGCACTTATTACAACTCTTGAGAATGTGAATGCTGTGAATAGTGAAGAGTTTATTAAGGCAATTGCTACTCGTTTGTAAAAATTTAATCGTATGACGAAAGGCTGTCAAGTATTTAATGTTTCTTCTTGTGTAGATAATTTATTTCAGATTGAAATTTTGAATACAAAAGAGATTGTTCATAATATGAAAGAATATTATTGCTGGATTGTTTGATGACTTGATCAAAGGCATCATTCAAATGAAATGGAGATTTTTGATTATTCTTGTGATTTTTGGTGTAGTGTTCTGTGGATACAAGAGACTTACCTATTCCCCATACTATGTAGCATCTTCCACATTTACGATCAATTCCAGTATTACATCAGAGAATTCCAATACATATATTGAGAATGCAACAGCCAACCAAATGGCAAAATCTTTTCCGTATATTTTGAAAAGCGGAGCATTTAAAGAAGTATTGGCACAGGATTTTGGTCTTCAGTCTGTTCCTGGAACGATCGAAGCAGAAGTCATGGAGAATACAAACCTGTTTACGTTGAAAGTGACTGCCAAAATTAAAAACGATAATGTTTAACATGCAATCTTTCCAACGGGAAATTTTTGATTTTATACGAGAATGTCTTCAGGTATTCATAAAAACATAAAGAAAGATAGAGGT